>AUXO013044382.1_pt1 | contig 21348 bp, 17 predicted proteins | sample 768731 | NCBI WGS metagenome assembly AUXO01 (sample SAMN02715735, study PRJNA202380) | gut metagenome | biome: sheep rumen | host: Ovis aries | place: New Zealand: Palmerston North
TCTTTAATCTTAGCTTCATAAGATTCACGAAGTTTAATGACATTTTGATTTTCTTCGTCAATCTTTTGAATTATTTTACCACTTTCACTTGTATTACCATCAACAAGTTTTTTTGCATTATCAAGTATATCGCTTGGAAGACCTAAACGACGTGAAATTGAAATCGCATTAGAAGCACCAGGCACACCAATAGATAATTTATAGGTTGGTGCAAGAGTATCTTGATTGAATTCAACAGAGGCATTAATAATGTTTCTATTATTATAGGCAAAAACTTTTAAATCACCATAATGTGTAGTTGTAATAACACGAGCGTTAATTTGAGTCAATTTATCAATAATTGCAATTGCAAGTGAAGCACCCTCTTTAGGGTCAGTACCACTTCCGACTTCATCTAATAAAATCAATGACTTATCATCAACTGTTTCAAATATTTTTGAAATACGTGTCATATGACTTGAGAAGGTAGATAAATTTTGTTCAATAGATTGTTCATCCCCAATATCAGCCATAATATTGTTTGTAATTGCAACGCTACTACCTTCTTTACATGGAATGAACAAACCACATAAAGCCATTAATGAAACCAAACCAACAAGCTTTAATACAACTGTTTTACCACCAGTATTAGGACCTGTAATAATAATTGTTGAATACTTTTTACCAAGTTCAATTGTGTTTCTAACAACAACATCTTTATCAATTAAAGGATGTGCGGCATCAATTAAATTGTAATATCTTTCATCATTAATTACAGGACGAGTATAGTTTTGTTCCTTTGAATATCTAGCTTTTGCAAAAATAAAGTCTAATTCTTTAATATTATCTAAGTCAGATAATAATTCATCAGCATGTGATTCTACCAATAAAGATAAACCTTTTAAAACATTCTCAACTTCTTTACGTTCGTCTGCTTTATATTCTTCAATTTGATTATAAATTTGGCTAGCTTCTTCTGGTTCTATGAAGAATGTAGTACCACTTGAAGATTTATCATGAATAGTACCTTTAAAACTATTCTTACTATCAGCCTTAACTGGCAAGCACATACGATTATCACGTAATACAATAATTGGTTCAGTTAAGCTTGAAGCACGAGAAAGTAATAAACCATTCATATAGCTACGTAAATGATTCTCTTCCATTTGAATACGTTTGCGTATCTTAAATAAGCTCATAGAAGCACTATCTTTAACAAGATAATCTTCAGAAATTGAATTTTCAATTTCTTTACCAAGCTTTTTATTATCTGAGAAATTTAAAATATACTCTTTAATATTTTTAATATCCACGCCTAAGTTTGCACTATCTTTAATATAGCGAGAGACAACTTCGGTTTTTTGAATAAGCATAGAAATATTAAATAATTCTTCACCACTTAAAACACTACCAACTCTACTTTTTTTAAGAGCTTCAGTAGAATCTTTTAAATAATCTAGTGGAAGATTACCTAATTTATAAATTGTATCAATAGCTTCCTTAACCATATCAAGATCTTTATTTAACATAATTAGATCATTTGAAGGGCTTAGGGAATTAATTCTTTCCTTTGTACTTGCTAAAAAAGCGTAATTAGATACGCTTTTTAATACTTTATCAAGTTCAAGAGTTTTTATGTCATATGACATATAAATCACCTCTATTTATCTTTGTTTTCTTTATAATTATCTAAAAAGAATTCACCTTTAAATTTTTCTGGTTCGTGTTTGATTAATCCTCTATAAGATAGCTTTGTTTGACAATAAAATAAAATCATCGCAACGCAGTTAGATAAATTTAAACTACGAATATCATCTGTAGTAGGTATTCTAAAGCAGTGATCTAAATGGCTTGATAAGATATCATAAGGAATGCCTGTAGATTCTCTACCAAACATAAAATAAATCTTTTTTTCACTATCTTTTTGATATTTAGTGTAATCTAATTGATCAGGAGAAAGATGTCCATAACGAGTTAGATAATATATTTCAGGATTACCATTCTTTTCCAAGAATTCTTCATAATTATCATATTCCTCATATTCTAATGAATCAAAATAATCAAGATGTGCTCTTTTTAAATGAGCATCATCTAATTTAAATCCATAAGGACGAATTAAATGTAATTTTACATTGAATCCAACACAAGTACGCATAATATTACCTGTGTTTTGAGGAATTTCAGGTTGGAATAACACAACATTTACTTGCTTATTAGTCATTTTGTTCACCTGTTAAAGAATAACTATCTGCATCTTTAATACGAACAGAAACAATTTGACCTGGTTTTAGTTCCTCATGTGCTGCAACATAAACACAACCATCGATATCATCAGGGGCAAATCCATAGCTTCTACCTTTATACATGAAATTTGATTCATCATAAGATTCAATTAAAACGTCAAAATCACGACCAATCTTTTCTCTATTCTTTTCAAGAGAAATATAGAATTGTGCCTTCATTACTCGATTATATCTATCATTTTTAATATAATCAGGAATTTGTTCCATCTTAGCTCCTTCTGTACCTTCCTCAGGAGAATAAGTAAATGTACCAAGTCTATCGAACTTAGTTGTTTCCATAAACTTAATTAAGCTTTCAACATCTTCTTCTGTTTCACCAGGGAAACCAACCATCATTGTGGTTCTAAAAATAGCTTCAGGAATTTCTTTTCTAATTTTTTCTATTAAGCTAATTAAATAAGCTCTATTTCCTCTTCTTCTCATGCTCTTTAAAATATGGTCTTCAGAATGTTGAAGAGGGATGTCAAAGTATGGCATAATGTGGTCTTTATGATCACGAATAAATGAAATTAATTCATCAGTTACAATTTCAGGATATAAATAGAATAGACGAATCTTGTAATTACCAGGTATAGTAACTAATTCCTTTAACAAATCTACAAGCGCATTCTTTTTATATAAATCAAATCCATAGCGAGTAGTATCTTGTGAAATAATGTTAATTTCATAAGTACCTTTAGAAACTGCTAAGCTTACTTCTTCCTTTATATCTTCAATAGTTCTACTTTTTAAAATACCACGAATTAAAGGAATAGCACAGAATGCACAACGATTTAAGCATCCGTCACTAATTCTTACATAAGTCATATAATCAGGAACATCTGTTACACGTTCAATGAAAGATAGTGTATCTTGTTCTTTATATGATGTATGGAATAAGTTATTTAAAACTTGAGAAATATTTTTATAATCATCAATTTTTAAGAATAAATCAACTTCAGGTAATTCAGCAATTAATTCATCTTTATATCTTTGTGCAAGACATCCCATTACGATTAATTTCTTATTCTCAGTTTTATAGTTTGCTAGTTCAAGAATTGTATTAATTGCTTCTTCTTTTGCAGATAAAATGAAAGCGCAAGTATTAACCATTAATACATCCGCTTCCTCTGGATTAGCAACAATTGTGTTACCATGATTCTTTAAAAAACCAAGAACCATTTCACTATCTACTTGGTTCTTTGAGCAACCAAGAGTAATCATATAAATTTTCATATTTTACCTCTACATATTTTTTGAATCTAAAATAATAGTTGTTGGTCCCATATTGGTAAACGTTATATGCATATCCGCACCAAAAACACCAGTTTCTACTTTTAAATTATAGCTTCTTAACGCTTCATTAAATGAATTATATAAATTGACCGCTTCTTCTCCACGCATTGCATCAACAAATCCAGGACGATATCCGTGACTTGCATCACCATACAAAGTAAATTGTGAAATAGAAAGAATGCTGCCATTAACTTGGCTTAAAGATAAATTCATCTTTCCCTCAGAATCAGGGAAAATTCTTAATCCTTGAATCTTTTTGGCTAATTTTTCAACTGTTTGAACATTATCTTCATTAGTAAATCCGACTAATAACATAAATCCATAGTCAATAGAACCAGTAATCTTTCCATCAACTTCACATTTTGCATCTTTACAAACTTGTACAACTACTCTCATGATAAAACACGCTCAATATTATAAATTCCTTCAATCTTTTTTAAGTTAACAATTAAAGTATTTAACTCATCTAAAGAACTAACTAGAACTTTAATTTTCATAATAGATTCTAAATTTTTGTCATTTTTAACATTAAGGTCTGAAACGCCAACATTAGAACTTGATAAACTATTCATAATATCAGCTAATAATGTAGCTCTTTGTTGACCAACAATTTTAATTCCTGTAGGATATTTTCTCTTAATATCAGTTGCCCATTCAAGGTCAATTCGTCTTTCATTTTCTAAAGATTGCAAGTTTTGGCAATTGCAGTTATGTACAACAATTCCATTACCTTTAGTGATGAATCCGATAATCTTATCACCAGGAATTGGTAGACAGCAATTTCCTAAGCGAATTTTCGCATTAGTTAATCCCTCAACAACAACACCAGTTTCACTTGTAGTAACTAATTTCCTATTATTCTTGTCAATTGACTTTTGTAATTTCTCTTCATCAAATTTTACAGAATCTTGGTTAGTTAATTTAGCAACAACTGTTTTAACAGATAAAATACCTTTACCTATTTCAAGGTACATATCTTCAACAGTTTGAATATTATTTTTAGAAAAATTTTCTTGAACAAATTTATCATCAAATGTGTATACAAGTTTATTTTGGCTCATTTCTTGAGCTAAATTATTCTTACCACGTTCAATGATAATATCTTTATTTTGACTATTTAAGAAGGCTCTAATTTTATGTTTTGCATGTGTAGTTTTTGCGATATTCATCCAGTCTTCAGATGGACCAAATGAATTATTAGATGTCTTAATAGAAATAATATCTCCAGTCTTTAAGACATATGTTAATGGTACAATCTTATTGTTTACAATTGCACCGACCATCTTATTACCTAAATTAGTATGAATTTTATAGGCAAAATCTACTGGAGTTGAACCTTGTGGAAGATCAATAACATCTCCACTAGGAGTATAAACATATACATTAGTATCAAGAATTTCATTTTTAAAAGTATCAACATAATCTTCAGGAGATACATTATTACTTTCTTCACTAGTCATACGAACAAGATCACTATACCATTTTAACTTTTGAGTGATTTCATATTGTTCTTTTTCCTTAGAATATGTAACATTTTCCTTATATGCCCAGTGTGCTGCAACACCATATTCAGCAATCTCATCCATTTCCTTTGTTCTTATTTGAATTTCAAATGTTTGACCATTTGGACCAATTACTGTTGTGTGCAATGATTGATACATGTTTGATTTAGGTACAGCAATATAATCCTTAAAACGATTTTGAATTGGAGTAAAGTGAGCATGTACTACACCAAGTACTTGATAACATGTTTCAACCTTATCAACAATTACTCTAATTGCATATACATCATATATATCTTCAAAATCTTTCTTCTTATTCACCATTTTTTTATAAATAGAATAAGTATTTTTCATTCTACCTTTAATTGAATAATTAATTTTAGCATTATCTAAAAGAGTTGAAACTGCACGAATCAATTGTTCGATAATACCATCTTTTTCATTTTCTTTATGATGAACAAGATTTTGAATCTTTGTATACATTTCAGGCTCTAAATAACGTAATGATCTATCTTCAAGTTCACTCTTAATATGGAAGATACCCATTTTGTCTGCAATTGGAGCATAAATTTCTAAAGTCTCTTTTGCAATACGGATTTGCTTTTCAGGAATCATTGCATCAAGAGTACGCATATTATGAAGTCTATCAGCAAGCTTTACAATGATGACACGAATATCACGAGCCATTGCAAATAACATCTTCTGATGGTTTGAAGTTTGAGCCTTTTCAAGGGATGAAAACTTCAATTTAGAAATTTTTGTAACACCATCAACAATAGATGCAATATCTGCATTAAACTCACGAGTAATATCATCTAAAGTTGTATCTGTATCTTCTACTACATCATGTAAAAGACCTGCACAAATTGTATCAGGACCTACATGTAAGTCAGCAAGAATAATAGTTACCTCTAAAGGGTGGATAATGTATGGTTCTCCTGTTTTTCTAAATTGATTACAATGTTTAGCACTAGCATAATCAAAAGCTTTTTTTATTAAGTTTAAATCACTTTCTTTATGAATATATGTGGTTACATGAGAAAGTAGTCTATTAAAATCAATAGTTTGAGAATTCTCCATCAAATCCACCTCCTTAAAAATATATTAATTATTCACCATCGTATGATAATAATGTGAATACTTCACATCCTAATTTTTCTCTACCTTTTAATTCAGGTAATTCAATAATTGCGGCAAATCCAACTGGCTCAGCTCCTAGTTGTTTAATTAAATCTTCACAAGCACAAGCTGTACCACCTGTTGCTAAAAGGTCATCAACGATTAATACCTTGTCACCTTTCTTTAATGCATCCTTGTGCATGCAAAGTGTATCAGTACCATATTCTAGTTGATAACTAGCACTAATAACTTCTCTAGGTAATTTACCAGGTTTTCTAACAGGGGCAAAACCTAATCCTAATTTATTGGCAAGAGCACATCCAAAAATAAAGCCTCTTGCTTCTGGCCCAGCAATAACAGTTGCGCCTTTTTCTTTAGCAAATTCAGCTAATTTATCAATAGCATAACTGAAAGCTTTTCCATCTTGAACAAGTGGAGTAACGTCTCTAAACATAATTCCTTTCTTTGGAAAATCCTTAACAGTAGCAATATAATCTTTTAATTCCATACAAAAAACCTCGCTTCACGCTTTATTATTATAACATATAATGTTATATATTTAAAATCACAAATATTTTGTGAGACTATTTATTTTACAACATATTGCACTTTTTTGGTATAATGAAATTAGAAAATTAGGAGGTTATATATGGAACCTTTAGCATATAGACTAAGACCAAGAGATTTTGATTCAATGGTAGGCCAAAAAGAATTAATTGGTCCAAATGGAATAATAAGAAAAATGATAGATCAAAATAGACTAATGTCACTTATTCTATTTGGTCCACCTGGATGTGGTAAAACCACCATTGCCAGAATAATTAAGGAAAAATATTCGATAGACTCATTTAGTTTTAATGCTTCTGTCGATAATAAAAAAGTGTTACAAGATATTGCAAATAGTGTTAAATTTTACAATAGAGCTATCGTAATTATCGATGAAATTCACCGAATGAAAAAAGACACTCAAGATTTTTTGTTGCCTTTCCTTGAAAATGGCTCAATTACTATAATTGGACTTACTACAAGTAATCCCTATATTTCAATAAATCCAGCCATTAGATCACGTTGTCACATTTATCAATTAAAATCAGCTACCAAAGATGATATTATTGAATTATTAAAAAAAGCATTAAATGATAAAATATTTGAAAATGTCATAATAAATGATGAAATATTAGAATTTATAGCACAAAAATGTGGTGGTGAAATTAGAAGTGCATTAAATATGTTAGAATCATTATCTCTTCTAAATGGTAATGTAACTCTAGAAGAAGCTGAAAATGCGGTAGGCTTAAAAGCACTCAAGTTAGATAGTAAAGATATATATTATTATGATTTATTATCTGCACTACAAAAATCAATTAGGGGTTCTGATGTTGATGCAGCTTTATTGTATTTAGCTCGTTTAATAAAATTAGAAGATTTAAACATAATAACTCGTCGTTTAATGGTAATTTCTTATGAAGATATAGGTCTGGCAAATCCTCAAGCTAGTGTAATGGTAAAAAATGCATGTGATAGTGCTCTAGCATTAGGATTGCCTGAAGCTAGAATCCCATTGTCATTTGCAACAATTCTTCTTGCATTAAGTCCTAAATCAAATACAAGTGAATCAGCCATTGATAAAGCTTTAGCTGATGTTGAATCTTTGCAAGATTTTAATATACCTAAAAATATCTTAAACAGAGAAATAAAAGGAAATAGTAGTTTATACAAATATCCGCATGATTATCCAAATGATATTGTATATCAAGAATATATGCCACCTGAGTTAAAAGGACATTTTTACTATAGTCCAAAAGAGACAGGAAAATATGAAAGGGCAATTAAAGAATATTTAGAATTTGCAAACAAAATATTAAAGAAATAAAAATGGAATTCAAACGAATTCCATTTATTTTTATTCCAAAGCAGTTTTAGGAGAATCTTTTTTAACTGCTTTTTTAACACTTTTCTTAGGCTTTTCGCTAGTTGATTCTTTTTTAGCCTTAGTTGTTTTCTTAGCTACTTTATCATTCTTTTCGTCAGTTATTTTTTCAGCTTTAACAGCTTTTTTGACAGAACTCTCTTCTTTAGAATCAGCTTTAACAACTTTTTTTGTAGTCTTTTTCTTCTTTTGATCAATATTAATAACTGGCTTTAATAAGTGAGTTGGGTCAGTTGAAATTAATACTGGAATGATAATTGGACTAGCATTAGCTTCTTTATAAACTAAACGAGAAACTGCATTTCTAATATCTGATTTAAATTCAGACCAATCAATACGGCTTTGTTGCAAATATTTATCGCAAACATTATTAAATGCTTTAGTAATTGAATCAGTGAATTCAGGATGTTCAGTGATATAAGCAAATCCCTTACAAACAATTTGAAGAGGAGTGATAACTTTCTTAGTTCTTGGGTTAATATTTGAATAAAGTAAAATTACACCAGATTCACCTAAAAGTTCTCTGTCTCTCATTACTACTTGACCAACATCACCTGCAACATCTCCATCATTCATAATTTCACCAACAGGAACACTAGATTGAACACCAGTTAATACTCCATCAGTAAAATTATACATGTCACCATTATCAGGAATAATTAAATTGTCTTTTGTGTTAAATCCAACACAATTAGCAATTTGGATACATGCATATTGATGTCTATATTCACCTTGAACAGGAATGATATACTTTGGATGAAGAAGATTAATCATCATCTTTAACTCTTCTCTATTAGCATGAGATTCAGGAAGAAGATCTTGTGAGAAAGTTGTAACATTTGTACAAACTCTATAAATCATATCTAATGTACGAGCTGCCATCTTTTCAGTTCCAGGATATGGATTAGTTAATACAACAATATTATCTTTTTCGTTAATATTAATTAATCTATCACGCTTATTAGCCATTCTTTGTAACATATAATATGGTTCATGACGTTCTCCTGTTACAAGAACAACTAAATTAGCATCATCATTTTTATTTGTTTCGTCTAAGAACTTTAAATTAACTAAACGATCTTCAGGAACATTTAGATATCCCATATTGATACCAACATCAATAGTTCTTTGAGTCTTTCTACCCAAAATTGCAATATTTCTATTGTATGATTTAGCAATATCAATAATTTGTTGAATACGTTGTAAATCATTAGAGAAAAGTGAAAAAATTAAACGACCATTTGATTTAACAAATATATTTTCAATTCTTTGTTTAAATTCTAAAATTGTTCCACGAGAACCTTCAAATAAAGCTCCTTGTGATTCAGGAAGAAGTGCAAGAACTCCTTCTTTACTAGCTCGAACAAGCGCACTAAACATAGATAAATAGTCGGCTTGATGTTGATTTTGGTCAAATGTGAAATTAGATGTGTAAACAATAGCACCATCTTTAGTATGAATAATAATACCATATGAATCATAAATATTATGTGCTGTATTTACAAAGGTTACTGTTACTTCTGTATTTCTAATCTTATAAATAGTCTTAGAATTCACTTCAATAAAATGATATTTAGTAATATCTTTATTTTTAGATTTTAATAAATCTTGAACTAGTGCCATTGTGAAATGAGACGCAAAGATTTGAATATTTGGGAATTTTTCAACAAAATCAACAACTGCACCCATAGCTTCTTCATGACCATGTGTTAAGAACAAACCTACAATATCTTTTTTTCTTGATTCTAAATATGTAAAGTCTGGAGAAATATAGTCTACACCATAAAGCTCACTTGTAGGATACTTAATACCACAGTCTAATACAAAAATCTTAGTATCTACTTCTACAACGTATAAATTTTTACCACATTCTTGGCATCCACCAAGAGAAACGAAATTAATTTTACTCATTATAAATTAGCCCATCAAAGGATGGACGTAACTCCTTTCTTATTCAGTTTTTAAATAAAATAAAACTATGCTGTTATTATAATATCATAACTTTTTAATTTTTAAAAGGGCAATGCTTAAAATAGTTTAATAATAAAAGTTTAAAAAACTAGTGTTAATATCATAACACTAGTCAATAAATTACTTAGATAATTCTAAAATTGCAGCTTTAAGCTTTTCTGCTAAAGGCTTGCATTCTTCATCAGTTAGATCATGAAGATGTGGATTCATTAGGAATACTCCACCCCATTCATATTGATCTTTATATTTAGGGCATAGGTGAACATGTAAATGTTTACCAGTGTCACCATACATACCATAATTAATCTTATCTGGATTAAATACCTTATGCATAGCTTTTGCAACAAGATTTACATCTGCAAAAAATGCATTACGTTCACTATCAGTAATATCAACCATTTCTGACACATGGTCTTTATAAGCTACAATAGTACGTCCTGGATGGCTTTGTTCCTTAAAAATATAAACATTAGATGTTGGAAGTTCAACACAAAAATAACCAAACTTTTCGTATAAACTTGGATTTTCATCTTTCATGCAATATGCGCAATTACAATCTTTCATATATTTCCTCCGATTTTTAACAAATTTATTGTAGCACAAACACTAAAAAAAATATAGAACTAGGACTCCTAGTTCTATATAATTTTGTTATTTGCTAGCACCTACTGTTGCTAATTCTTCTTTTAAATTTTCAACATTTAAAGTATCTGGTTGAATTTCACGAGTATTTGTATCATTATGCCAATTAAATTCTTTAGCTGAAATTAAATTGATGCCTTGGATGCAATCAACATTTTCATTAGTGTCTAACTTAGTGTAAGAACCAGTTACATCTTTGTCATATCTACAGTTGATTAACATAAATCCACCTGACTTTTCTGAATCAGTTAAATTTACATCATTACCTTCATATTTTTCATTATTCTTTAATAATTCTTTAATACCAATAAATACACAATTTTCACAAACTACATCTGCTTCAAAGCTTGCAACAATACCTTGGCTTGTATCACCACACTTAAATTTCTTGTTATATTCAGTATCTTTTGATAAATCCTTAGCACCGCTAGATTCAATAATTCCACGAGCATTGTAGTATTCAGTGCAATCATATAAGCAGTTTGACATATATACAAATCCACCACGAACCTTTGGTAATCTATCTTCGATATTTGTAAACTTACAAGAATCAAAATTAATCTTTGCATAATAATTATAATCTTTACCATTATTATTTCTATCACCACATAAGAATGCCTTCTTTTGTGGAACTGCAATAGCTTTAAAGATTTGATCAAAGCTCATATTAAACTTATGTCTTAATGCATAATAATATTGATAACTACTATTTTCACCATTAGCTTGATAATCTTGTTCAATCTTTTCCATCATCTTATAGATGTATCCATCTTGGCTTGTAGAACCTGCATGGAAGTCACATTGATAAACAGTGATATTTGATTCATGTGCTTCTGAATATGGAGCACGTAATTCTGCAATATTTTTACTTACCCAATAACCTGAGTCAGAAATATCAATTTGTCCATCATATGATTTACCAAATGAGCAGTTGTTAATATAGATATTGTTTGAGAAACTAATCTTGAAATATGCCCAGCCATATACATCATAGTCACCAACTTTAAAACTTGGAGTCTTTTTATTTGCATCTTCCCATTGCCACATTTCATCCATGTCTAAATTGCTAAATTCAATATCACTTGAAGATGAAACTTGGAATCCACCATGAGTAAGTTTTGCACCATTTTTAGAATAAATTTTTAGTCCATTAATTCTTTCAACTTTAATCTTAGTGATTCCGTTTTCCTTTAACATATCACTAGATTGGCCACCAGCTTTTTCATTTTGAGTTTGTTTTCTGCCTGCATAATCTTCAGTTACGCTTGATTTTTGGCTTTCTTCAGATAATTTTAACCAACCTAAATTAATATCATTAGTAATTTCAATTACTGAAACATTACCTTCCTTATTCATAACTTGAGTATAAGTATTAGTTGCATCATCCCAAGTTGTTGTATAATCATCTTTTGCAGCTTCGATTGCTTTAACTAATTCGTCAGCAGTTGAAACTTTTACATAATGTTCAGTTCCTTCATATTTTGTAAAATCACTCATATTTGATTCTACAAATGATTTCTTGTATTGAACCTTTTCTTGGCTTGTTGATGTTTCCTTACTACTTGAAACTTCTTCACTTGTTGATGTTTCTTCACTACTTGAAATTTCTTCACTTGTTGATGTTTCTTCAGATGAAGATTCAACATTTGAAGTATTTTCACTTGATTCTACACTAGTATTGCTTTCCTTGCTTTCAATGCTTTCTTGACTTGAAATCTGACTAGCACTATTTTCTCCTTCGCTAGCTTCATTCACATTAACATTTACATTACAGCTGGCTAAGGCAAACGAACTTAATGCCATTAAACCAATTAATGATTTCTTTTTCATAATATCTTTCTCCTTTTTTGATAACGCTTTCAGTTATCTTGTGAACGCTTTCATTTTAATACTTGAAAGCGCTTAAATTTGGAAAAACTAACACAAAGAAACACATCATTTTATAACTGTAAAATTAACTCAATTTTATCTTGAAACGATAAAAAAAGGATTTACCTTTAATAAAAGTAAATTCTTTAATTAATCATATTATTTTCATCTTTTTTTTCTTTATGAGATAAATCTACAACAGGTAAATTTATTTTGAATCGATAAGCCAAATATCTAACTAATACAACAAAAGCTATAGAAATAGTTGTATTTATATAAATATTAACATTGTTAATATACATTACGTAATATAATATGCTTTCTGCTATTGCTGCCACTGCATAAATGTGTCTTGAAAAAATAACTGGTATTTTTAAAGCTAATAAATCTCTTAAGATACCACCACCTGTTGCGGTTAATGTGGCAAGAAATATTACCATAAACCAATTGGCATTATGATTAAATGCTACATTAGCTCCCATTACAACAAAGACACCAAGACCTACTGCATCTGCTATTGTAACGCTTGTCTTAAACCAGTGTTTGTCAAAAAATGACATATCTTTAATAAAATAAAAGACTATAAATAAAATTAATGATGTAGTTGCAGCAGCTATTAATTCATAATTTGGTAAAACAAATAGACTAACAGGAAAATTGCCCAAAATTATATCTCTGAATACTCCTCCACCAACAGCTGTGATACAGCCAAGTAAAAGTACACCTAATAAATCCATTTTATGTTTAACAGCTACAACAACTCCACTATATGCAAAAGCTATTGCGCCAATTATATCAAGTATTAAAATAAAAGTTTCCATATTCCACCTATAAGTTGATTTAATATTACAACTTAGTCTTATTTTTTTCAATACTTTGAATAAGTATTTCGTTGATAAATCTATCTACAGAAACATCAAGCGAATAATTCTTAGACATCGTTTGATATAAAAAAGCCAATTCTAATCTTTTATCTTTATTATCTAGTAAATAATCAATTTTTTGTGATAGATTCATGTAATCATTTCGAGTAAACAAGCTGTAACAAGATATAGCATATTGAGAACTAGCTGAATTAGGACTATCCGAAATTATAACAGGACATCCACAACTCATAGCTTCAAGACATGCAAGGCCTTCTGTTTCTACATCTGATGTATGAACATATAAAGTGGCATTAGATAAAATGAATCGTAATTCTTCTTGAGTATAAAAATTTAAAATTGGTTTATTAGTTAATACACTACCAAGTTTTTTATACTTATCCTCTAAAGGACCACGTCCAGCAAGAATTAGTTGAATTTTTGATTCATATTTACTATTTTTAATTGCATTAATTAATAATTCTTGCTTTTTCTCATTTGAGAATCTACCTGACATTACAATAATAAATTTATCTCTATTCTCCTGTTCTAATTTTGAAGCTGATTTAGCAAAAAAATTAGAAACACCATTAGATATACTTATAATTTCTGATTTGAATTTCTTTCTTATTAATAAATCCTTAATTAATTCACTAGGGCAATGAATTATGTTGAATTTATTATAAAATCTTCTAAATTTTCTATATAGATAATTATTAATAAGCTTAAAGTGATTTAAATGAACTGCCTCACTAATGTTTTCGGGCAACATATGAAAATCTGCAGAGGTTGGAATATGCAATTTATCACATAAACTTTTAACTTTTCGTTCCAAACGAAAAGGATGAATAAAGTGAACAATATCGCTTCCTTCAATTGCTTTTTTTGCTATTTCTTTATCGTATTTTGCAAATGACATTCCTTCTGAATTAATCAACTTTTTAAAAGGATATCTAGCTTCACCAGTTTTAAATAAAACCTCTTTACCTTCGCCTTTACCACACAAAATACGAACTTCGTGTCCTAAAGACATAAGCTTTGTTGAATATCTTCTTAAAAAATTAGTTGTTCCATTTGTATCCATTCCATATTCATCAATAACAAATGTTATAACCATTTAAATCACTCTCTTTTTTCTTTACTTCCACTCTTCTGGCATTGTTCTTACATATTGTTCAACGCCATCAATCGTAACTTTTAAATTCATCCATTCACTATCTTTTAATTTAATTAAATTATTAGAAGCTGTTAGACCAATTTTTACCATTCCATCAGTTTCACCACAAGAAACAACAATATTACCATTCATATCTTTTCTGCCTGTTGTATGAATATAGTTATGACCAATATCAACGCCTGTCTTATCAGTTTTACCTTTAGAATTTGTTCCTGCAGTTTCAATAGTATATGTATCATAAATACTTGTTACATATACTAAATCTGTCCATTTAGCAATTCTATTAATAAATGCTTGAGTTGGAAATTGATTCTCTGTAGCTCCTGTATATTCATCTGTACCACAGCAACATGAAACAACACACATCTTAGGTTTAATAATATTCAATAAGATATCATTACTACTTGTCTTTGAACCATGATGACCTGCTTTAAATACATCAACTTGAGGTAAAGTTCTTTCACTTGTAGAGCCATCATAGTAAGCAACCATTGCTTCTTCACCTTCTTTTTCAAGATCACCTGTTAACATAAAATATTTATTACCAGTTGGAGAAGCATATGTAAACATTGTGCATACTGAATAATTGTTTTCCCAACCGCTTGGAGCAGTTTTTGAAGAATATCCTAATTCATAATAATATTTATTATATAGAATATCCATAGTTACTTTATCACTTAACTGATAGCTTCTCTTTGCACCGTTTGCATTGTCGAAGCAATCATTTGCATAATAAATTTTTGCACCATTATTAGCTACTTGGTTTTCAAAAGCTTTAATTGTATTCTTATACGCTTGAGTATTTTTTATTGTATATTTGTTATAAATAATTGTTTCAGCTGAATATTTAGATAAAATATTTGGGAATGCTTCAATATGGTCTTGATCACCATGTGTTGAAATAACATATTCAAGTTTCTTATCTTTCACATATTTATCCATATATGCTAATGTAGTTGATGAAGAACCTGAGCGAGAACCAGCATCAATTAATATATCATTATTACCAGCTTTAATATAAATTGAATCACCAGCATATTCATTTCCAAGAGTCATAAAATGAATTTGGAAATCTGGATAGTTAACACCTTCAACAATATCTGATGAAGTGTCAACACTCATAGTTGGATTATTATTTGAAGATTCTTCTGAAGAAGTAACTTCATCAGTATTAGTTATTTTGTTAAGTAATCTATCCATAATACTTGGATTAATTACAGTAACATAAGCTACACCAACACCAATTGCAATCAATAGCACTAATAATATAATCCAAAATACTGGATTATGTTTATTCTTTTTATACACTTTTTTTGCAGTCTTTCTTGCTGCACTACCTAAATTAGAACTAGATTTTTTCTTTGCCATACTTAGTTACCCCTATTAACAATTTCAATAGCAGTTTTTAATCCATCTAGTGCAGCGCTTGATATACCTCCAGCATATCCTGCACCTTCACCAATTGGATAAATATGCTGATTACTTGATACACGCTCTTCGTTTCTTAAAATTCTTACAGGACAACTAGAACGTGATTCAATGCCTGTTAAAACAGCATCTGGATCATTAAAACCTTTCATCTTCTTATCGAATTCAGGCAATGCTTTCCTTAAAGATTCGATAATATAATCTGGTAAGCACTTTGACAAGTCAGCAAATGTATATCCCATAGGATAACTTGGCTTTACACTTCTAATACTTGTCGCAACCTTTCCTTCATTAAATTCTTTAACAAGATTAATAGGTGCTCTGTAATCACCAGATATTTCAAAGGCTTTTTTCTCGTATAATTCTTGATAATCAAGTCCATCAAGTGGACTATTTTTCATATAATCTGATGGGTCAACATTAACAAGTAATGCTGCATTGGAATTCTCTAAATCACGAGCATAATAACTCATACCATTTGTTACAATGGTATTTTTTTCACTAGCACTAGCCATAATAGTACCACCAGGACACATACAAAATGAATAACAAGCTCTATTATTATCCAAATGTGCTACAAGCTTATAACTTGCAGGAGGTAACACTTTATGTGCTTTACCATATTGAATTTCGTTTATTTTTTCTCTCTTGTGTTCAATTCTTACACCCATTGAAAAAGCTTTAGGTTCCATATTCAAACCTTTTGAATATAGCATTCTTAATGTATCTCTTGCTGAATGACCTAAACCAAGAATTAAATGGCTTGTTGGTAAAACTAATTCATTAGCTCCGCTTGTCTTCACAACTAGACCACCATTTACTTCATCATACGAATCAAATTTAGTATTGAAGTAAAACTCTGCACCAAGCTTTATCATATCAAGACGCATTTCTTTAATAACACGACGCAAATAATCTGTTCCAATATGTGCTTTAGATTCATATAAAATATCTTTAGGTGCGCCATACTTAACAAATTCTTGAATGATAAAAGTTAACAATTCATCTTTAACATTAGTAGTTAATTTACCATCACTAAATGTTCCGGCACCACCTTCACCAAATTGTATATTTGAATTTTCTTGTAATATATGATTATTAATAAAATTATCAACATCTTTAATTCTTTCATCCATATCAGAACCACGTTCTAAGATGATTGGTTTTGCATTACATCTAGCTAAATACAATGCTGCAAAAATACCGCTTGGTCCAAATCCAACAACAATTGGTCTATCTTTATAAGGCCAAGAAGGATATGTTAATTTTATTTCTTTATCATTATAAATTTCAATATTCTTTTGATCTGCTACAACATAATAATTGTTTTCATTAATATCAACAATCAAATTATAAGAGATTGTAATATTATTTTTATGTCTAGCATCAACACTTTCTTTTGCTACGTAAACTTTATATATATCTTCTTTTTTTAATTTATACTGCTTGCATATTAAATTTTCTAAAGATTCATTTCTTTCTTTTAATGAAACTTTAAAATTAGTTATTTTTATTTTCATAAATATTTTTTAAACTCCTTGCACATCTAAGAGCTGACATAAAAGCAAACATTAAATTGTATCCACCACAGACACCATCGATATCTAATACCTCACCTGTTGCAAAAATATGTGGATATTTTTTAAGAGAAAAGTCATCATTAATTTCACTTAAATCGATACCACCTCTGCAAACCTGAGCATCTTTCATATCATATGTTGATTTAATGCTTAGTTTAAAATTTGTCAATTCCATATATATATCTAATGGATTTAATATATGTTTTTTAATTAAATAATTTATTATAGATTGATGTAATACTAAAGATAAATAATAATTTGGGTCATTGTTTTGTTTATATCGTTCATTTAACTTATAAACAAATTCTTCTTTTGAAATGTTGGGTAATATATTTAAAACTAAATAATCTCCTTCGCTATAATAGTGACTACTATTCATAACTACAATTCCTGATAAACCATCTTCTTTAAAGATAATTTCTCCTTCTTCAACAAATTTATTTTTTTTGCTATCATTTAATTTAACAACAGCTTTACAACGATATCCTTTTAAAATTGAAATATCTTTATCATATACTTTATAACCTACTAGAGTTGGGCGAAGAGGTGTAAGTGATAAATTTAGCTTTTTAAAATAAGAATATGTAGAAGAAATCTTAGATTGATCTATAGAAGCATTAGAACCAGATGCAAACAAAATATAGTCAAATTCTTCATTATCAATATAATACTTGTTATTTTTTACGCTAACTTCTTTAACAATATATTCCACTTTAACAACAGTGTCTTTAAGATCTTGTACAAACATATTTAATATTGTTTGACTAGAGTTTGATAATGGATACATTCTTCCTTCATTATCAAAATAAAACATTAATCCAAGTGATGAAAAATAATTAATCAATTCATCTTTTGAAACATTTTTATATAGTTTCTCAATAAAATCAGGATGGTTGTAGTCAAAAGGATGAGCCTTATAATTAGAAAAATTACATTTACCATTACCACTTGCTAAAATCTTTCTTCCAAGTGATTTATTACGATCAAAAATCGTAATATCAATATTATTAACATTTCTCTTTAACCAAGAGGCAACAAATAAACCACTAGCGCCTCCACCAATAATACCTAATTTCATTTATATTCACCACTGTAATTATAACATAATTAGGAACTATTTTTTGTGAAATATAAAAAAAAAGAAATCTAGAATAACCTAGATTCTAATTTACTCATTTGTATCATTTGATGTACTTGTTAAATCATGTGCATCAAATGAAATGAGTGAATCATATTGGCTTGAATTATCCCAAGAAGCGGTACTTACAACATTAGTATTATTAACTTTTGTAGTAAGTTGAGTTTGATTGACATTAATTCCTTTTGAAGCAATAATAGCCATTAAACCTAAAGATATAACTGAAATTTTCATATCAACACCTCTTTTTCTATACTTATATTATAAAAAATAAATAACGCATAATTATGTTATAAATTTATTAAATTATAAAAAAAGAAGAGTATTTCTACTCTTCGTTTTTCTCCTCATCATCATGTGGAATATTTAATTTAGAAATAATTTCATTCATATGATTACCATAAGCTAATGCTTCATCATACTTAAAGATTAATTCAGGCATTTTACGAGCTTTAACTCTTTGAGCTAAAGTCTTTCTTAAATACCCTTTAGCTTCTTCAAGAGCTGCAATTGTAGAACCTCTTTCACCATCATTTAGGCATGTGAAGAAAACAGTTGCATATGATAAATCACGAGTGATACGAACTTCAGTAATAGTAACCTTGTGTAATAATTCTTGGCGAACTTCACGAGATAAAATTATTGAAAGTTCTCTCATAGTATTAGACTCAAGTCTCTTTAATAATAAACTCATATTAGAACCTCTTCTTTTCTTTCATTATAGAAGCTTCAAATACGTCGCCTTCCTTGATATCATTAAATTTTTCAATTGTGATACCACATTCGAAACCTTGTTTAACTTCTTTAACGTCATCCTTAAATCTTCTTAAGGAAGCCATCTTACCTTCGTAAACAACAATACCATCACGAACAATGTGAACTAAGCTATTTGAATTAATAGTACCATCAGTTACATAGCAACCTGCAACAGTACCAATAGAAGAAATCTTATAAGTTTGTCTTACTTCAGCATGACCTGTAATAACTTCTTCATATTCAGGATCAAGCATACCTTTAAGAGCAGCTTCAATATCTTCTAATAGTTTATAAATAATTGAATATAAACGAATTTCAACGCCACGATTATCAGCAGTTGAACGAACATCAGCTGTAGGACGTACATTAAATCCTACTACAATAGCTTGGCTAGCTTCAGCTAGTGTGATGTCTGTTTCAGTGATAGCACCTACTGAACAACGAATTACATTAACACGAGTATTTTCAACTTTTAACTTTTCAATTGATTGTTTTAAAGCTTCAGCACTACCTTGCAAATCAGCCTTAACGATAAGGTTTAATTCCTTAACATCACCTTCGCCAGCTTTCTTAAATAAATCTTCAAGAGAAACTCTTTGACTAGCTTGTTCTTTTTCCTTAGTTCTGAATGTTCTTTCCTCAGCAATTTGTCTAGCTTGACGTTCATCAGATAAGGCCATGAACTTGTCTCCAGCGAATGGAACTTCATCAAGACCAGTTACAGAAACAGCTTGGCTTGGTAAAGCTTCCTTATATTTAATATGTCTATCATCAACCATAGTACGAATCTTACCATAAGTATCACCAACTACAATGTAGTCACCAACTTTTAAAGTACCATTTTGTACTAAGAATGTTGCTGAAGGTCCTAATGCTCTATCAAGTTGAGCTTCAAGAACTGTACCTACAGCAAGTCTATCAGGGTTAGCTTTTAATTCTAGAACTTCAGCTTGAAGCATAATTGTATCAAGTAAAGTATCAACACCAGTACCCTTAAGAGCACTAATTTGGATGAATGGAACATCTCCACCCCATTCTTCAGGAACTAAATTATATCTTGTTAATTGTTCCATAACATGTTGTGGATTAGCAGTTGGCTTATCGCACTTGTTAACCGCAACAATAATTGGACACTTTGATGCTTGCGCATGAGCAATTGCTTCCTCAGTTTGAGGCATAACACCATCATCTGCTGCAACAACGATTACAACAATATCTGTAACTTGAGCACCACGTGCACGCATTTCAGTGAATGCAGCATGACCTGGAGTATCAATAAATGTGATATATTCATCACCATGCTTATATTGATAAGCACCAATATGTTGAGTAATACCACCGGCTTCACCAGCAGCAACACGGCTATTTCTTATATAGTCAAGTAATGTTGTTTTACCATGGTCAACATGACCCATGATAGTAACAACTGGAGGACGTTTTACTAATTTAGATTCATCATCTTCAATTGTAAATTCATCAAAACGAGTAGCATCAGTAACTACTTCATCTTTAATAGTTGCACCAAAATCAGCGGCAATTAATTCAACAGTTTCTCTGTCAATAGCTTGATTTTGATTAGCCATTACACCTAACATCATCAATTTCTTAATGACTGCGCCTACAGCTTGGTTTAAACCTTCAGCAACATCCTTAACAGTCATACCATCTTTATAAATCAACACACCTTTACTAGATTTGTTGGCTTCCTTTTGAGGAATGTTTGATTCACGGCTCTCTTGAGCCTTTTTATTTTTCTTAGCCAATAAAATCACCTACTTTTCTAATAGTTTTGCAAAACCTCGATTCAAAATAGCTA
>AUXO015534425.1_pt1 | contig 21342 bp, 20 predicted proteins | sample 768731 | NCBI WGS metagenome assembly AUXO01 (sample SAMN02715735, study PRJNA202380) | gut metagenome | biome: sheep rumen | host: Ovis aries | place: New Zealand: Palmerston North
TTTAAATTCTAGGGAATCTATTGATTTTACGATTAAACCAAAACCATTAGATATGTAGTCTATTTAAGCATGATACAGATTATGGGACTATTGATAATGTTAGTATAAACTAGGAGAATTAGTTGGTGTGCAAAAATTAATACAGGAGGTTTAAAAAACCTCCTTTTTTTTGTATAATTAAGGTATGTTGAAGGAGAGAAAGTAATGGATGCTTTAATAGAACTTATTCTTGATTTATTTTTTGAAATATTTTTAGGCGTTTTTTCAGAGCTGTTTGATAAGGTGGTTTATAAGGTTTCATCTAATAGAAAGGCTGTAAGAGTATTAAAAATAATACTTTCAATCGTTCTTTTAAGCGTTGCAGTTATATTACTTATAATCGCAGCTATTAAGAATTCAGGTGGAATTCTTGGAGCTTCTATAATATTCATATTATGTATTGTATTGATTAATTTATTCAAATTCATAAATAATAATATGTTTAAGAAAAAATGGCTTAATATTTTATCTATAGTTATTAGTGACATTGTTCATTATTCATATTATATTGCATTATTTGTAATGGCAGATAGTCTTGGAGAATCATCTAAGGGATGGATATATAGTATAGCTATAATATGTATTCTTATCACATTCTTAATTGATTACTATAGAATTAGTAAAAATCATAATAAAAAAGCTTTAGAAGAACCTAAAGATGATGAGGCTATAGAGCATAAAGAAGAAGATAATGGTTGCAAGCTTGTATTTATAAGAAATAAAGAGCATAAGAAAAGAATATATATTAAGTATTCTATTATGGCGTGGCTAAGTATATTTATTATTTTTGCTGCACTATATACATTATTAGCTTGTAATGGTGTGGTAATTAATGATAAGCCTAGAAAGGAATCCCTTATAAGCCTTCTTATAGCATTTAGTGTTGGATATCTTATGTTTGGATCTATTATCTCTTTATCATTATTGGTTCCTTTATTTAATGAATCAGAGATTATTGAAATAAAGGATAATAAGGTGTATTTTAAAAAATATCGTGGGTATTTAACAATATATGATTATTGTGTAGGCTTTGAAGATATTGTTTTATATAAGGGCAATGGTATATATTCTATAGTTGGCCTTAATAGAATATGTATTAAGCTAATAAATCCTAAGAGATTATCAAAGGTTTATAGGAATAAAAAGATCTCAATTTGTCATGGAGTGACAAAGGAAGAGAAGAGTAAAATACTAGAAGCATTAAAGCTTTATGAGTGATAATGATTTTGCATTTTATAGCGATTATAGTATAATATTATGGAAGGGGATGTTTAAATGTTTAAGAGAATACATCCATATGTTAAGATTATTCTAACGTTTGTAAGTGTTATTTTAATAGGAACATTATGCTTAGCCTTACCATATGCTTCACAGTCTGGTAAGTCTATTGGATTTGTAGATGCGTTATTTACAGCAACATCTGCAACCTGTGTTACAGGACTTAGTGTTGTGACAATAGCTACTGATTTTACAATTTTTGGTAAAATTGTAATGATTGTTTTAATGGAAATTGGTGGATTATCATTTATTACAATATCTGTCTTTTTCTTTACTATTGTTGGAGCCAAAATTGGTATTTCTAATAGATTTTTATTAAGGGAGCAATTAAATCAAAATTCAGTTGAGGGATTAATTGGACTTGTAAAGCGAATTGTTATTATGTCATTTACAATTCAAATTATTTTCTCATTTATTAATTGGTATCCATTATATCTATATCTTAGATATCATATGGAGAACAAAACACTTTCTAGCTTAGGTATTCATAGCGTATATTTATCAGAGTTTAAATTATATTCATATTCATATTTTATGTCTTTCTTCCATAGTGCTGCCTCATTTAATAATGCAGGATTTGATATTTTTGGAAATGAAAGTATGCAGATGTTTAGTACAGGATCTACTATTATTCCTTATTGGGCATTAATTACATTAAATGCCACAACAATGCTTATGATAGTTCTTGGAGGTATTGGATTTGTTGTTTATAGCGATATCTCTAAAAAGAAGTTTAAATGGAGTGCATACACACTTCATACAAAGCTAGTTTTAACAACAACATTTTTACTTATAGTATTTGGTACAGTATTTATTTACCTTACAGGAAATTATGTTAAGGCGGGGACATATATTAATTCCTCTGGAATAGCAGGGAATGCTCCAAAAATGAATTGGATGGAGTCTATATTTACAGCTATTACATGTAGAACAGCAGGATTTGCTACATATGATATGAGCGCCTTATCTTGTCTTCCTGTTACATATATGATAACTCTTTTATTAATGCTTATAGGAGCTTCTCCTTGTTCAACAGGAGGAGGAGTTAAGACTACAACATTTGGAGTTATAGCCTTAGCTATTTATTATTTTGCTAGAGGAAAAGAAACAAAAGCGTATAGAAGAAGAATTGATGAGTCACAAATATCAAAGGCATTTGTGCTTATGCTTGTGGCTATGATTATTGTTGTTATGGGTACTGCTTTAGTTTTAATAATTCAACCAAAGCTTGGAACAAAGGCTGTATTATTTGAGATTGTTTCAGCCTTCTCAACAACAGGATTAACAATGGGTATTACATCATCTCTTGGTATTGCCAATAGAATTATTGTAGTATTTATAATGTTCTTTGGTCGTCTAGGACCACTTACAATTATAGGAGTACTTAATAAGAATTGGATGACAAATACTAGAGAAGAAATTACATATGCAAAGGAGAATGTAATAATAGGATGAAAAAATATAATAAGAACTTTTTAGTTATTGGAATTGGAAGATTCGGTTCAAAGGTTGCAGTAACACTAGCTGACCTAGGATATGATGTACTTGCGATTGATATAGATGAGGATGCAATTCAATCTATTGCAAGATATGTACCTAACTGTGTTATAGCAGACGCAACAAAAAAGGATGTTTTAAAGGAATTAATTGGAAAGAATGGAATAGATGTTGCGGTTGTAGCTATTGGTAATAACCTACAGGCTTCAATTCTTTCAATTGTTAATCTTAAGAATTTAGGTATTGAAAATATTACAGTTCGTGCAGACGAATCTGACCATAAGGAGCTATTTGAAATGGTTGGAGCTACAGATGTAATTATTCCTGAGGAGGCCAGTGCGGTTTCTCTTGCTAATCAAATTACTTCAAATGCAATTGTTGACTATTATAATATTTCTGGAGAATATGGAATGTATAAACTAGAGATTGGTGAAAAGTTTAAGCCAAAGTCAATCATTGATTTAAATCTTCGTCAGCAATTTGAAATAAATGTAATTGGAATTATCCCACAGGGAGGAGAAATCTTCATGCCTAAGGGACAGGATGTCCTAAGACCAGGAGATACAGTAGTAGTAGTTGGTTCTAAGGATAATATTGATAAATTTGCATCATTTATATTTGCATAAAAAATGTGGTAAGCATGGCTTACCACTATTTTTATTTAAGCTCGTAGGAAATACTATATTTAGAATCATTAACCTTAATTGTAGCAACACTTCCTACAATAACTGGTATTTGAGGAGGGACATGTCCAATATCCAAATCAAATATTATTGGAAGCTTTAAATCAGCTAAGGCATCTATTATATAGTCCTTATATGTTTTATTAAACATAACATCTCTTATAAATGGTCTTCCAAATAAGAAACCCTTTGCGTTATTAAACCACCCACTATATTTCATTTGAAGAAGCCTTCTATATACCTCAATTGGGGTCATATCACAGGCTTCAAAGAACCATAATAAATCATCATATTTGTTATTGAAATTACAAACATTATCATATTTAGTACCAATAATTGTGGATAATACATCTATACATCCACCAATAATTCTTCCAGTAAGTGTTATATTATTGTTTGGGTATGATGTAATTATAGATGGCTCTGTTGGATTAATCTCTATACATGGATTATCCTCTGTTCTAAGAGAGATTGTTTCATATTTTTCATATCCATTAAAGCTTAGCTTTTTTCCAAGCATTAAGTCTAATTGATCCTTTTGATAAGGAAGTAGTGAAGTAGTTCCAAATCCTGGAGCATTTAAACCATATACAGAAGCTACATCACATATTGTTGGAAGAAGGAATGTAAGAATAGTATTATCACTATATCCCATAAAAAGCTTAGGCTGTAATTTCTTTATTTCATCAAAGTCTATATATGGAAGTAATTGTATCATAGCTTCTCCGCCACCAACAGAAAGTATATAATCATAATTCTTATATGCATACATAAAATCATTTGCACATTCCTTGGGAGTGCTTGATAAAAGATCTAATTGATTATAAATGTATGGTCCATTAACAGTTTTGATTTTATATTCATTAAAATGAGATATAGCCATCATAAGCTTCTCCTTATATGGAGATGTACTACATCCGAATGATGGCGCTGTTAGATATAAGGTTTTATCAGCTGTAATAAACAATCCATATTTCATAAAATCACCTGATATAATTATAGCATATTTTAAAATAAAATATGTTATAATAAAAGACGAGGTGAAGCACTAATGGGTTTTTTAGAGGATTTAACTAAGGAAACAAAGTTTAGAAGAAAGAAATATCCTAAGAAATATGAAGGATTTAAAAGATATAAATTCTTTGAAATAAGACCTCTTTTTGATTTAAAAAAGAATTTAGAATATCAGTTCGCAAATGTTTTATATGATGAGGATTGTTGTTTGATTCTTGCGAAAAAATACAAGGGTCATATCTACAAATATACTGTAATTCATGACTTATCAAAATATAAGCAGCTAAATTTAACTAATGAACTTCTTGTTTCATATAATCTTGGTAAGGAATTTGAGCATGATTTTAAGATTGAGGAGCTTGGAAGATTACCAATGATTGATATTATTATTTGTGATAACCATGAGGCTTCAAGTATTAAATATTCTATCATTAATACAAAGATAGAAGGGGACACATATCGCGTTGGATTATGCTATGACCCTGATTTTAATATTTTATTACAATTTATGCAAACTAAGGAAATAGGAGAGCAATATATTAATTTTAAGTGGGCAGTATATCATGATATTGGAGCAAAGGATGTGGATGATGTCTAATGATGAGATTATTTAAAAATCTAAAAGCAAGACATTTATTTATTTTAGCTTTTGTTATGATTGTAGTAGATGTGTTGCTTATTATAGGATTGATGCATATAAATAATCGTAAGGTAGCTATGGTTTTATTAATCATTTGCTTCCTTATTACAGCATCTTTACTTAATAGTGCTATTTTTAAGGCTTTTAGTGATAAGAAGAATAAATGTAATACGGTTATTCATAGCTTTAAGGGAATAGATTTTATGCATGATAGCCTTAAGGATTTTACAATTAATAGCTATGAATATGGGGATGTATATTCTAAGGTTATTGATAAATGTGCATATAAGGTTACATTTGTTAAGGATTATTCTAAATATAATGAATTAAAGAATGAGGATAGTAATTATAAAAAGACTCCTGGTATAGATGATGCGAAGTGGATGATAGCTTTTGAAATTTTTACAGAGCTTAATCCTGATTTAGAACGTAAGCTTCCGCTTTATTCTATTAGTGGAGAAAAGCTTTATTATGAGGCGTTATATATTGATGGTGATAAAATTATTGAGGCTGATTATATAGAGCCTTATACATATCTTTTAGATAAATATAAAAAGCTATCAAACCTTGTGGGTATATATGATGAAGAAGAAAATACTAATTTATAGTCTAATATCTATCCTAATACCTCTTATATTGGTATCAGTACTTACAGCTTTAATTGATTTTTATAATAAGGCTGGCTTTATTTATTTAGGATTGGTTATGCTATGTGCTACATTTTTTGTATCACTTGAGTCTTTTAATTTAAAGCGTAAGTCTTTATTAGCAATAGCATTAATTATAAATACTATCTATGTAGTAATTACATCATTGGTATTTAAGCTTCCATGCTGGTACCTTTTTGGTCTGCTTACAATACCTGCATCAATTGTGTCATATTATACAAGGTGGGCATATTCATTATTTAGTGTGGTTTCATATCCAATAGTGTTTTCCTTATATGGCATTAATAGATATACATTAGAGCTTTATTTGGTAGCTTTAATTTTAACATTTGCGTATAGTATTTGGACTAAATATCACAAAACAAAGATTTATTTATATGATAATTATGGGGATTAAATATGGCAAAGAAAAAAACAACTAAGAAGACTAAGAGGGTAAAGCTCTCTACACCTCTTATAATTATATTAATATTGATTTTAGCCATTGTAATAGGAGTATTTGGATTCTTTTATTATAAGGCATCTAAGGCATTAGCAGAGGTTAATGTTTCAATTGGTGAAATAGAGCAAGATAATCAGACAATAACATTTAATGTGCTAGTTTCTGGAGATTGTGATGCATATGACGTGTATGCTAATTCATCTAGTGATACAATTGTTATAGCAGAGGATGAAGGAATTAGCTCTAGTGAGAAGAGCTATTCATATACATTTACAGCATATGACACATATGAAATTGGTGTAAGTGTTTATAAGAAGATTCTAGGATTCTATTCTGTTTCAAAGGATTTTGCTTGTCAAAGTGTTACAATTAAATACAATCCATCTGAGGCATGTGAGGGTGTTATATATGATGATTTCCAAATTCATTTTATGACACTTGGAAATTCATCTGCAGGAGATTCTATTTATATTAAAGCAGGAGATTCTGATATATTAATTGATGCGGGTTCTGAGGTTGGATCATTTGATACAACTAGTGCTTATATTAATAACTACTGTACTGATGGAAAAATAGAATATGTGATTGCGACACATGGAGATAAGGATCATATAGCTGCGTTCCCAAAATTTGTAGATGCATATGAGATAGGAACAATTATTACTAATGAGCACACAACAAAAGAAACAAATACCTATAATAATATGCTAGCTGCGTTTGAGAGCGAAGTTAGTAATGGAGCTAAATGGTATTATGCAGCTGATTGCTGGGATAATACAAATGGAGCTTCAAGGGATTATGAATTATCAGATAATGTAGTTATGCATATTGTATATAATTATTATTATTTCTGTGATGAATCAAGTGATGAAAATGATTATTCAGTATGTACATTATTTGAATATAAGGCTAATGGAGAATCTAAATATTTCTTCCTTGGAGGAGATTTAGAGAAAAAGGGTGAAAATAAAATGGTTGAGTTCTATGATGGCTCAACTGAAGAAAAGACAATGCCCAAGGTAGAGCTATATAAGGCAGGTCACCATGGTTCAAATACATCATCTAATACGGCTTTCTTAGAAATGCTAAAGCCTAGTGTGTGTGTTGTATGCTGCTGCTGTGGTACTAATGAATATACAATAGATTATACTAATCAATTCCCAACACAGCAATTTATAAATAGAATTGCGCTATGGACAGATGCTGTATATGCAACATCTGTATGGGATGAAACCCTTAATTCATTTAAAGACTTAAATGGAAATGTAATTGTATCAGCAGGATTAGATGATGAAGGAAAAGCATCATATGCAGTAGCTGCTTCTAATAATCTTATAAAGCTTAAGGATACAGAATGGTTTAACGAAACAATTTATGTAACAAATTATGAGGAAGCAACATCGACTGATAATCAAAATACAAAATCTGTTCCTCATGGAAATAATTCAGTTTCAAAAAAGGATAATACGTTCTATACTTCAACAACAGAGGGTGCAGTGGCAGTTCCAAGAAGAACATGGCCACAATTATAATAAAAGATAGTAGGAGGTGAGCAATATGGCAAGGTTAAGTATACCTAAAAGCTATAAGCCAGAGATTGATAGATGTCCACTATGTGGAGGTAAGCTAAAATATCGTTATGCGGTATCTAATAAGGTAATACAATTCTCACATGGTGAGAAAAGAAGAATCAAGAATCTAGGATATAGCTGTACTAACAAAGATTGCCCACATCCTGAGCTTATATATACATCTCAAACTGCATCTAAGCTTTGCTTTAAGGGTCATACCTTTAGCGCAAAGATTATAGCAGAGATTATGTATTATAAAACAATACATAAATCAAGAGACGAAATTGTGAATATATTCGCTGATGATAATGTAGAAATATCAGATAGAAATGTAGATATAATCTATAATAAGCTTCAAAAATGGTTAACTATGGATTATAAGGAAAACATAAAATTCCATTATGAATATATGAAGAAGGAATATGGTAAGATTATGTTATCTATTGATTCAATAGCATTACCAGATAAGTATAGATTTATTGCTATCAGATCATTTTTTAGCCAAGCTCTAATTGGTGTTCATTTGTTTAAATGTGAAATAGATGATGATTTTAATATTTTAGATGATTATTTAAATAAGGATTTAGATATTGACCTTATAGTAACAATTAGAAATATTGGCCAAACATTCCCTCAAATTAAAAAAAGAGTTAACGATAAATGTAAATTCATTTCATATATTAAATTTTAAAATGCTTTATTATTAGAGTAGGTACTCTCCATGTAGCCTACTCTATTTTTATATTTGTATGTGTATGTTATTGAATTTTAAATAATAAGGTAATATAATATAAGGAGAAGAAAGAGAGGATATATATACATATATATGAGAGAGTTAAAGATTTTTTTATTTACAATAATTGTAGGAGGCTTAGGATTATTATTTTTAAATAATAATAAAGTAAATGCTTCAGAAAATCTAAGCCAAGAATCATATAGTAATTATTATGAAAATAGTGATTTAGTATATGAGATGAGTGATTTATCAAATATCACACCATATCTTTATAATAATGAAGAAGTATTGATTGATGATTATAAAGATAAATTATATAGAAGTACATTAGTAAAAGAAACTGATAATACTAATCATGATTATTATAATATTTTAGATGATGATCCAATAGTAAATATCATTCCAAAGGAATTATTCACTAAAGAGATTGATGTAGTAATTGTAGATGGAGATGAATATACATATACAATTAAAACAGAGCCTGTAAGAGATATAAATGATGGTTTTATATATTATATATCTCATGTAATGGTATTAGATATAGATAGTAATATAGAGAATTATAGTTTCAATGTTACAAATGATTTGATAGAAACTACAGTTACTAAACTATTTGAATATAAGTATGTAACATTATCTAAAGAAAATGATTATAGTGCACCTACATTCTTAAGAAATCAAATTCTAGATCATAATGATGATGGAGTGTTAGAGTTTAGCCCATACGCACGAGTAGATAATTCATTTAATGATGATTATATAGTATTCCCATATTTTGAGGTTTTACCTTTTACATTCAGAGAGGTTAACGAATGGACAATAGGAAACATTAGCTTTTTAGCTAATATTATGAATGCGAATACATTAAATCAAAGTGATGATAATTATAATTGTCAATTAGATGATGGATGTTTCTTTACAGGAAATAGAGTTGAATGTGAGACTTGTGAAAGAGAAATAGAAAACTATGAAGAAGAGTATAATGAAATTATTTTTAAAGAGGCTGCAAGTATTGTAGAAGAAATAACAGATGTTATACTTGATAAGTATGTACCAGTTGTAAGTACAACTAAAGAAATATTTTCAAAGGGCATTAGCATAGCACATAGTATATGCAATATAATATCTCACCTAGATAATACAAATATTGTTTATACAGAATATGATACAACAGAATCATTCACGAGTGGAACAAATTATAGCTACGCTACAACAGAATCACAACTAAAAAATTATGGAAATCTATTAAAAACAGCATTTTTATATTTAGAACCACCATTAACATTAAATGGTAATTATGTTAAATCAATGTACCATTATGCCTATGAAAAAGAAAATATACCTGCAGTGTTTACTGAAGTTATAAGCTATGATATAAATGTTGATGGTAATTCATATAATGTAGTACATAGTAATATAAAGAATATTGGTTTAAAAGAGGTAAATACATCAACAACAAATTATATTTCTGGTGAATATAATATGTTAGGTTGTGCGACAGCTTATAATATCACACCTCAGTATTCTCAAAATTATAGTATTAATTGTGGTGAAAATGATGTTATAATATATGATGTAAATCAAAATATAGTATCTACATCAAAGAATTGTTATTTAGAGAAGAATAAAACATATAGTATATATGTTATTAATAATAGTGATGAAAGTATAATATATGATTTCTTTATGTCTGGATATGACATATCAGAAAGCGCTCGGCTTGATTCACTAGAATCAGCTCAATACACATTTATATCTGATATAAATGGTGTTAGATGTATTACATCAAATTATGATATAGAAGATATGGATTTGATGTATTTTAATGAAGGTAATGTATATCAAATAATTATTACAAATAATACGAATATAAGTGGCATAGCATATCTTAGTATAGAGGAAATACCTGATGCGACATTTGATAGTAAAGGACACATATCAAATGATTGTAAGTATGTAAGATTCAATGAAACAAAAGGAATATATAAAATTGAATATAATTCAGTATATAAATATTTTGTGGTGGTTGATAAAACATTAAAGGAAAGAACTGCTGCATTTGTTAAATACAATGCAAAAGATGAAATATATTTTATTACATCATATATAGATGCAATTAGATTAGCCAATTATGATTATAATATTGTATTTAATGGTAATGTAGTTGAAGATAATAGCGAGAATTATACAATTAATAGTGTCAACTATTTAAATCTTAAGTCAACATCTCAAAGCGATTTTTCGGTTCAAATTGAAGATGCTATATATGATACCGCTGAAGATCATTTTAATCCTTACGATAATTCACTAGAATTTAAAGAGTATGGTTATCATTGTGTTTTGATAAAATATTATTTAATTGAGGGTGGCAATATTTTGTCATCTGAAGAAGCAAGGATATCTATTTATTTTTTGCCGAATTATTCAAGGGTTTATATAAAAAATATATCATTTGATAAGGGTGAAAAAAGATATGAATTTTCCTTTGATGGAGCACTTAAATACATTGATTTTGAGATGGTTGCAAATGGTAATATCATCAAATACTCAATTGACTCCATAAAAGATTTTGATGCAAAATTTGTATATGACGAAAATACATTGTGTTATACTTTCCATTTTCACTTGATTTATTTATCTGATAATGAGGTTTTGAATAATATCCCTTTTGTATGTAGTAATGTCAACTATCCTGGATGTATAATGAAAGAACTGGAGGATTTTTATATAGAAGCAAGGACAAGTTATTTTGATATAACACAAGATGATTATGGAATTGTTTATGGTATATCTAGATTTGAACAATTAAAAATGGCTTTTAATATTTATAGTTATGGATCATTTTCTTACTCAGATTATGTAAATGATGATATAGAAATATATGGTGATATTAATGATTTGAGATTTAAATTGCTAAATGATATAGCTTGTCTTAACCAAATTGTAATTACTAGGCGAATAATTTTTAATGGAGAGTTTGATGGGCAAAACCATATTATTAGTGGATTAAATGTTATGATAGATTATGAAACAAATTCTGGAGGAATATTTGCAGCCAATTATGGGTTTATTCATCAAGTTTCTTTCGTAGATCCTAAAATGTCATTTACATATGCTTTTAGAAAATGGAATTTAAATATTGGATTGTTAACCGCTAATAACTATGGGACTATTGAAGAAGTAAGTATAACAGGTGGAAGCTGCAGTTATTCAATATATACTGTTGACAGATATGGGCATTATACATTCACAAGGTATAATGATGTTGAACTATCTACAAGCGTAATATTTGGATAAAAGGAAGGAGAATAAGATGAAAAATATAAGAAAATTATTGTTTGGCTTTTTTATAATTATTTTGTTTCTTACCTCATGTAATAAAGGTGAATCAATTGATGAAAATAATAATGGTTCGATTAATTGGCCTTTCGATGATTTTGTTAATTGCCATAAATTTGTATTTGGAAGTCAAGCTGATTTAAGCAGTATTCATTATGATACAGAGGGTTATAATTATTATGGAGATTTTAAAATATTATTTAATAATGAAGTAGTATTTGATATGGCAGATTATGATTATTTTTTACCTGCTACAGATGATTTAAAAATCTCCATTACAACAGATTCTTCAACTGATAATGTTATAACTCTTGAAATTGGAGAGGATTTTATAAAAACTGCATCAGAAAAAGTATCATATGTGGGGGTTATCGATTCAACTTATAGACCTGGAAATGTTGATTTATTATCAGGGTTTGATAATAATGTGACTATTACTAATGATATAGAATTAGTTGAAGGAAAGAGTAAGTTTATATTTAAAGGGTATAATGGTTATTTATATATTGATAATGATAATGTAACTGTGTCTCGAGAGATAGCTTGGGAATTAAATACAGATGAAGTAGATGGAATATATGCTAATGTGTTTGATGTTGAAGCTAAATCACCATGCGTTGTTAGTGAGGAAGATATTAAGTATAGTTCTAATGCTTCATTGTTTGACATTTGTGCTAATGTAAATGGTGAGCTTCTTAATATTGATTCAAATGTAATATTGACTGATATAAATCAAAGTGTTACTTATCTTATTTCAGATAATCCATTGGCAAATGAAAAGACTCTATACATTGATTTCGATTCTCGCATAAGTATAAAAAATATATCTTTAGCAAAAGAATCTAGCTATAGTATTTTAAATAAACATTCAGGTATGACGACTATAGAATTTAAGCTTTATTATCCTAGTTACGCTTCTATAGACCTTGAACTTACATCTATTGCAGGTGTTAAGGCAGATATAATTATTTACAAATAGAATAATAATTAAAGCTTTGTTACTTATAAAATGGCAAATAATAGTTTAATTCTAGATTAAGTGTTATATAATTTAGCTACGAATATTTGTGATTATTTTTTGAGTTTATTGTTTTTAATTTCAAAATAATTTACAAAAGTATAATATTATAGTATAATATTCGCATAATACTTAATTGGAGGTTATTTTATGTCAGAGAAAAGTGAATTAGATGAGTATGATAAGAAGATTTTAACTTACCTACAAGAGGATTCTTCAATTTCTAATATAGATTTATCAAAGAAGATTGGGTTAGCACCATCATCTTGCTTACTTAGAACTAAGAATTTAAAGGAGTCAGGAATTATTAAGCAATTTACTACAATTCTTGATGATAAGAGATTAGGATATGAGGTTACAGCATTTGCTAAGGTAGCACTATCACCACTTAATAGAGAAACATCTCATAAGTTTATTGAGGAGGCTAACAGTATTCCTCAAATAGTTGAGTGTTATACTATTACAGGAGATTGTGCTTATTTACTTAAGGTATATGCTAAGGACTTAAAGTTCTATAGAGATTTCGTTATTGATAAGCTTATGGCTATTCCTGGTGTTTCACATGTTGAAACTATGATGGTTGTAGGTGTTGAGAAGCAAACTACAGCAATTCCATTAGACTAGAAGAGAGGCTTTTGCCTCTTTTTTAAATTATTAATTTAAGTAAACGCTTCATAATGAAATTTTACATTGAAATAAAATCATATTTTTTATATAATATTCTCTATAAGGAGTGAATTGATATGAACGCTATTATATCTGTTGTTGGAAAGGATACAGTTGGAATTCTTGCCGCTGTTTCAGAAAAGTGTGCTAAGCACCAAGCAAACATTACTGATGTTAAACAAACTATTATTGATAATTATTTCGCTATGTTTATGATTGTTGATATTGACAAGCTAAACATTGAGTTTAATGATTTCGTTGATGAGATGCAAGGTTTAGGAAAGGACAAGAACCTTGAAATTCATTGCATGCACGAAAATATTTTCAATTTAATGCACAATATTTAAGATAAGAGGTATGGTTAATGTATACTAATAATGAAATAATGGAAACCATCAAGATGATTCAAGAGGAGAACCTAGATGTAAGAACTATTACTATGGGTATTTCTCTATTAGATTGTATGGACGCTGACATTGATAAGTCTTGTGAAAAGGTTTATAACAAGATTTATAGATGTGCTAAGGATTTAGTTAAGACAGGAGACTCAATTTCTAAGAAATTTGGTATTCCTATCGTTAATAAGAGAGTTTCTGTTACACCTATTTCTATGCTAGTTGGTGTTTCAGGAGGAGATCCTGTTAAGTATGCCAAGACTCTAGATAAGGTTGCTCATGATATTGGAGTTAACTTTATTGGAGGATATAGTGCATTAGTTCAAAAGGGATTTGCACCAGGAGAAAGAGAATTAATTGACTCTATTCCTCGTGCACTTGCTGAAACAGAGCTTGTATGCTCATCAGTTAATATTGGTTCTACAAGAGCTGGTATTAATCTAGATGCAGTAAAGATTATGGGTCAAAAGGTTAGAGAGGCTGCAGAGCTTACTAAGGATAACCAATGCCTTGGAGCTGCAAAGCTTGTAGTATTCTGTAATGCTGTTGAGGATAACCCATTTATGGCAGGAGCCTTCCATGGAGTTGGAGAGGCTGATGTTGTAATTAATGTTGGAGTATCTGGTCCAGGAGTTGTAAGAGCTGCAATAGCTAAGGCTCCAAAGGATGCTTCAATAGCAGAGATTGCAGATATTATTAAGAAGACTGCATTTAAGGTTACACGTATGGGACAGCTAGTAGGAGTTGAGGCTTCTAAGATGCTTGGAGTTCCATTTGGAATTGTTGACCTTTCACTTGCACCAACACCAGCAGTTGGAGATTCAGTTGCTCATATTCTTGAGGAAATTGGTCTTGATCAATGTGGAGCATGCGGAACAACTGCATGTCTTGCAATGCTAAATGATGCTGTTAAGAAGGGTGGAGTTATGGCTTCATCTAGAGTTGGTGGACTTTCAGGAGCATTTATTCCTGTATCTGAGGATGCTGGTATGATTGCTGCTGCTGAATCAGGAGCTTTAAAGATTGAAAAGCTTGAGGCTATGACTGCTGTATGTTCAGTAGGACTTGATATGATTATCATTCCTGGTGATACAACTGCAGAGCAAATATCTGGAATTATTGCAGATGAGGCTGCTATTGGTATGGTAAACTCAAAGACAACTGCAGTTCGTGTAATTCCTGCAATTGGTAAGAAGGCCGGAGAGGTTTTAGACTTTGGTGGGCTTTTAGGATATGGTCCTATTATGCCAGTATCTAAGGTTGGTAATAGCGTATTTATTAATCGTGGAGGACAAATTCCTGCACCATTACAAAGCTTAAAGAACTAATTAATAAAATAATACTGATGATGAAGAATAGTAGCTTAAGGAAAGCTTAAAGAGAGTCTATGGTTGGTGTGAATAGATAGTAATCCCTTATGTGAATCTACTTTTGAGGTATACGTTAGACCTTACGTATAAGGTAAGAGATGCAAAAAAAAGGTGGCACCACGATATAATCGTCCTTTGTTATATACAAGGGACTTTTTTATTTAAAGGAGATAAGAATTATGCTAGATATTAAATTTGTAAGAGAAAATCCAGAAATAGTTAAGGAAAATATTAAGAAGAAATTCCAGGATCAAAAGCTTCCTCTTGTTGATGAGGTTATAGCTCTTGATAAGAAGATTAGAGAGCTTTCAACAGAAGCTGATAATCTAAGAGCTTCTAGAAACTCATTAAGCCAAGAAATTGGAAAGTTTATGAAGAATAAGGAAATCGATAAGGCTAATGAGGTTAAGGCTACTGTAGCTAAAAATAATGATAGAATTGCTGAAATCGATAAAGAGGTAGAACCATTAAAGGAAGAGCTTCTTAAGAAGATGATGGTTATTCCAAATATTATCGATAAATCTGTACCAGTAGGTGAGGATGATACACATAATGTTGAGAATGAGAGATTTGGAGAGCCTGTTGTACCTCCATATGAAATTCCTCATCATGCAGATATTATTGCAGCTCTAAATGGAATTGATAAGGATGCGGCTGGAAGAACATCAGGAAATGGTTTCTATTACCTAATGGGGGATGTAGCACGTCTACACAGTGCAATGCTAAGCTATGCACGTGATTTTATGATTAATAAGGGATTTACATATTGCATTCCACCATTTATGATTCGTTCAGATGTTGTTAATGGAGTTATGTCATTTGCTGAGATGGAGAATATGATGTACAAGATTGAAGGGGAAGACCTATATCTTATTGGTACATCAGAGCATTCAATGATTGGAAGATTTAAAGATCAAATTGTAAAGGAGCAAGAATTACCTATTACTCTTACATCATATAGTCCTTGCTTCCGTAAAGAGGTAGGATCTCATGGTATTGAGGAAAGAGGAGTATATAGAGTTCATCAATTTGAGAAGCAAGAGATGATTGTTCTATGTAAGCCTGAAGAATCAATGGATTGGTACAATAAAATGTGGCAATTTACAGTTGAATTCTTCCGTTCATTAGATGTACCTGTACGTACATTAGAATGTTGCTCAGGAGACCTTGCAGACCTTAAGGTTAAATCATGTGACGTAGAAGCTTGGTCACCAAGACAAAAGAAGTACTTTGAGGTTGGTTCTTGTTCAACACTAGGTGATGCACAAGCACGTAGACTTAAGATAAGAACAAAGGGTGAAAATGGTACTTATTTAGTACATACATTAAATAACACAGTGCTTGCATCTCCACGTGGATTAATCGCAGTACTTGAAAATAATTATAATGAGGATGGTTCAGTTAATGTCCCTAAGGCACTTCAACCATATATGGGTGGAGTTACAAAGCTTGTTAAGAAGACTAAGTAAAATAATACCTAAGCTATAAAAAGCTTAGGTTTTTTACGCAACAATTTCACATAATTTTTTTATATTTGAAATATATTGATTTGTTAAAATATAGGTGTCTAAAGGAAGAATGTATATTAATTTAGATGGAAGGAGCGGCCGCTGGCTTAGTCAAATAATATTCATACTTTAACTCTCTCTTAAAAAACCGTTTTTCACTAAGCCCAGCAAAAAAACTAAATTTCATTTTCTTTTCCAAAACAAGTAACCCTTTTTAGTTACTTGTTTTTCTTTTTAAAAAGAAAAAGCTTCGTAAGAAGCTTTATTCATGTTTTATTTGTGACCATAATATTACAGCTACTTGGAATGGAATACCAAGTAAAAATATTGGCCAAAAGTTATTATGCATATAAATAAGTGTTAGATATAAGGATAATAGAAATCCCCAATCGAGTACAGAAAGAATTGGCACATTAAAAACTCTACGGCCCCATTTAATATTAAAATAGAACAGCATAGAACATGTCGCAGGAATTCCCCATATAAATATAGGCCAGAATGTTTTATCCTTGTTTTGAAAGTAAACAAATATTAATACAACCACAAACCATACCAATGTACAGAATAGAAGAGTAATAAATATTTTATTACGTTTTTCATATTTAGGCATTATATATTCCTTTTTATCCTCGTATGAACCCTCATGTGTTAGATAATCTAGAGTCACGCCGTAAAGGTTTGAAATCTGATATAGGACTTCTATATCTGGAAGTGAATCTCCTTTCTCCCACTTAGATATAGCTTTATCAGAATAACCAAGGATGTTTCCTAGATCCTGTTGGGTATATTTTTTTCTTTTTCTTAGCTCAATTAGATTGTAAGCTATGGTTTTCTTTAAATCATTCATATTTATATTATACCATAAAAAAATATAAAATAAAGGCTTGGTTGATAGGAATTCTACTCGCAGTAGAATTGTAAAATCTTGGTAGAATTAAAGTAGATATCGAATTATAGCACCATAAACTTGGATTTTACAACTAAAAGTTATAAAATTATGCTGGAGTTGAAAGGTATGCCCCAAAAGATTATATATTATAAGGATGAGCTCAACGATGAGTTTAGTGGCGATAATATAGTTCCTAAGGTCATTGATGGGAAATGGAAATATGTTCATAAGAGCCTATGGAAGAAGTTCACACATGTGTTCTGGCTAAGATTTGTGATTGCCCCAATCTTCTTTATGCATTCAAAGCTTAAATACCATCATAAAATTATTGGTAAGAAAAAGCTTAAGCCATATAAGAAGGAAGCAATCTTTATGTATGGTAACCATACACATAATTTTTGTGACACCTTTATTCCGGCATTCGTTAATGGATATAAGGATGTTTATCTAATATGTAATCCACAAAATGTTTCAGTGCCAGTTCTTGGACCAATATGTCCATCACTTGGAGCTTTACCATTACCTGGTGATTTAGAAGCAACTAAGAATTTTAAAAAGGCAATAGATTATTATGTTTCAAAAAGAAAATGTATAATGATTTACCCTGAAGCTCATATTTGGCCTTATTATACAAAAATAAGACCATTCAAGGATGTATCATTTAGATACCCACTTGAATATGATACTAAATCATTTTGTATTACTAATGTCTACAAGAAAAGAAGATTTAGTAAGACACCAAGGATTGTAACCTATGTAGATGGGCCATTTCTTATCAATAGGGATTTAGATAAGAAGGAAGCTCGTAGGGATTTACGAGATAGGATTTATAATCAAATGGTTATAAGAAGTAAAGAAAATAATTATGAATTAATAAAATATATAAAAATAGAGGATAACAAAAATGATTAATATACTTTTTTGTGGTAATGATAAGGTATTTGATGGAATGATCACAACAATGCTATCAATATTTAAAAGAACCACTACTAAAGAGCCATTTAATTTTTATATTTATACAATGGATGTATCAGATATTAAGCCTCAATATTTAGCACTATCTGATGAAATGGCTGATTACCTAGATAAAATTGCAAAATCTTATAATGTTGAAAATAAAGTTACTAAAATTGATGTACTAGATATATATAATAGAGAGTTTAGAAATTCACCAAATGAATCATGTTACTGCAGCCCATATACATTATTAAGGCTATTTGCAGATTTAGTTCCAAATATGCCTGATAAGCTATTATATCTTGATGTAGATATTATGTTTAATAGAGATATTACATTACTTTGGAATCAAGATGTAACAGGATATGAATATGCAAGTGCAAGAGATCATTATGGAAAGTTTTTAGTTCAACCAAATTATATAAATGCTGGAGTGCTTTTATTTAATATGGTTGAAATGAGAAAAACTAAGATATTAGAAAAAGCACGTGAGCTTATAAGAAAGAAAAAGCTTATGTTTGCAGATCAATCAGCTTTAATTAGAAGTACAACTCGTAAGAAGATGCTTCCACAAAAGTTTAATGATCAAAGATTCTTACACAAATCAACAGTTGTAAGACATTTTTCTAAGAGATTATTCTGGCTACCAATTCCAAAGACAAGAAATATTAAGCAATGGCATGTATCAGATGTTCATAAGGTATTCCATTACTATGTCTTTGATGATATCTTATATGAATATATTTATCTTAAAAAGAAATTTGAGAAAGAGGTAATTAATAATGAGCAATAATAAAATAGTTCCAGTATTCTTTGCATGTGACGATAATTTTGTTAAGTTTACAATGGTTACTGTAAGATCAATGCTTGAAAATGCTTCAAAGGATTATCATTATAACATTTATATTTTAAATACAAATATTATGGATAGAATGAAGAAGGCTTCATTTGATATTGTAGATGAGTATGATAACGCAACTCTAGAGTTTGTAGATGTAACTTCATATCTTGAATCAATATCTGATAGACTTCCTATTCGTGATTATTATTCAAAAACAACTTATTATAGATTGTTTATAGCAGAGATGTTCCCACAATATGATAAGGCTATTTATCTTGATTCAGATATGATAGTTAAGGGTGATATTTCTGTCTTATACAATAAGGAAATTGGAAATAATTTAGTAGGAGCTGCACATGAACAGGCTATGGTTCAAACAGATGCTTATGGTGATTATGTAGAGCACAATATTGGTATTTCAAGACATAACTTCTTTAATGCAGGAATGCTTGTTATTAATTCAGACCTTTGGAGAAAAGAGGCTGTATTAGACCAATTTATTGATCTTCTTGGTTTATATACATTTAGAGTAACTCAGGATGAGGATTACTTAAATGCTATTTGCCAGGATAGAGTTGCATGGGTTGGAGACGAGTGGAATGTAGAAATATATGAAACTATAAAGGTATCTGAGGAGGATGCATGTATATTCCATTATATTATGTGGTGTAAGCCATGGCATTTTACTGGTGTAAGATATGAGGATTATTTCTGGAAATATGCAAAAATGAATTCTTTATATGATGAAATAGTAAATGTATTAGAAACATACACTGATGAGCAAAGAGCAAAGGATTTGAAGGCAGGAGAAAGATTATATGCATTAGCGCTTGAGGAGATTAGGAGACCTGACACTTTCCTGATGTTAAAGCGAAACGCAAAGATCCAGAACGACTTCAAATTTGTAAAAAAATTAAAGAATATGAGCGAGAAGGGCGTTTCGCAGAGGATGTAGAAAATGATCCACCTACACGTCCTATCGTGCCAGGTGAGGTCGATTATAAGCGAAAAAAGCTTAAGAATAAAATTAAGACTAAGCTTGCTTTCCACGCTGCACGTAAATTCTTAAATAAAATTTTAGATGAAAAAATAATGATTGTAAGTGATATAAAGGGTAAGGAAAACCTTAGAGATATAAAGGGTGGAGCTATTATCACATGTAATCATTTCAATGCACTTGATTCTTTCGCAGTACAGCTTGTATATGAGGAAAGTATATCTAAGAAGGTTAGAAGAAAGAAGAAATTCTATCGTGTAATACGTGAAGGTAATTATACATCATTTCCAGGATTCTACGGAATGCTTATGAAGAATTGCTACACATTACCACTTGCATCTAATCCAAGGGTAATGCAGGAGTTCTTAAGAGCAACTAAGGAATTATTACAGGAAGGAAATCTAGTTCTTGTATATCCTGAGCAGTCAATGTGGTGGAATTATAGAAAACCTAAGCCATTACAGCCAGGAGCTTTTAAAATAGCTTCAATGGCTGGAGTGCCTATAGTTCCTGTATTCATTTGTATGAAGGATAGCGATATAAGAGGAAATGATGGATTCTATATTCAGGAATATGAAATTAATATTCTAAAGCCAATTTATCCAAAGGATGAATTGAAGAAGAATGAAAATATTTCGTATATGATGGAAGAAAATTATAATGCTTGGAAAGATGTTTATGAAAAGTATTATAATAAAGAGCTTAAATATGATACAAAATAGAGATAGATTTTTCTATCTCTTTTCGTATACTAAAACTAGGAGTTTAATCTCTTAGTTTTTTTATTTCTAATA
>AUXO013356994.1_pt1 | contig 21337 bp, 11 predicted proteins | sample 768731 | NCBI WGS metagenome assembly AUXO01 (sample SAMN02715735, study PRJNA202380) | gut metagenome | biome: sheep rumen | host: Ovis aries | place: New Zealand: Palmerston North
CGCCAATTAATTCTTTTGGTACTAGTAATAATGTTGTCTTTGCAGATACTGATGGTAGTAATCAAGGTAATTTTGTAGGAATCGCATATGATACTAGACCTGTGGTTTCTCTTAAAGCTGGTGTTCAATTTGCTGGAGGAACAGGTTCAGAAGCTGATCCTTGGGTAGTTAAGTAAATAAAGTTTCATACGATAGTATGAAGCTTTTTTTCTTTAAAAAAATATAGTATTTTGGTATAATTTTTATAATGAGGATGGTGAAGAAGATGGAATGTAAAAAGTGTAAAACAATAGTTAGTAATCCAGGTGTTTCTTTCTGTCCTAATTGTGGAGCTTATTTAAGAAAAGATACGCAGTTAAATACTATTATAAGTGATAATAATAAAAAAGAAGATGAGATGTTTAGTAATAATGATGCTGAATATCCACCATTGAACAATTTAATGTCTAAAAAAGAAGAACCTATTGATGATGGAGAATTAACTAATAATAATTCTGATAATAATTTTATAGTTGTTGCTAAGGATATTAAGAGTAAATCTATAAATCTTTTTGTAGCTCTAATATTACTTGCTTGTTGGATAGCTGCTGCATATTTTATTATTAATAAGAATTCAAATGATTTCTTTTTTGTAGGATTAGATGAACAAAAGGTAAGTAGTGATAATAATAATCAAGAAAATGAGACGGGTAATAATGGTAGTGATACTAATGTAGGTACGGGTAATGAAACGGATCCTGGTGTAACAACACCTGAAACTCCGACAAATCCAACTACACCTACGACTCCGACTACACCAACTACACCTACGACTCCAACAACACCTACGACTCCACCTTCGCCAACAACACCAGCAAATCCTCCTACACCTACGACACCGACAACTCCAGCTACACCCACGATTCCAACAATTCCTTCTAATCCTGGATTAGAGAAGTATTCTTCATTAAAAGGAGTTTCTAAATCTGGATATAATGGAGTAGTTACTGAAAAGTATCAAACTAGTATAATACATGATAATCAATATTTTAAACAAATAGAATTATCTAATAAACAAGAAGTATTAGATTTGATAAAATATGATAGTAATAAACAAAAGAGTAAGTGTAGCTCTAATATATTAGCTATTGAAAATAATATAATAAGTAATTATGGTATTACTGCTGTTAATTTGTGTGAGATGGATACTGATTTTGCTATTGAACTAGAAAAAGTAGTTGCTTATATATATAATAATTTTCCTAATGCACGTAATCATATGACTAATATGACTTTAGCAAATGTTACTAATGGTAATTATATAGCTTCTTTTATGCCTATTTTTACTTTTATTACAAGTAAGAATACTACTAATTATCCAGTTGGTATAAAAGCGCAAATATTATTAAATACGAAGTATTTTTTAAATCCGTCTAAAGTAGCTAATTCAGCTAGTTATGGAGCAAGTACAGGTTATTTTCCTCGTAATGCTGTTAGAAGTAGTACTGTGGCTCATGAATTTGGTCATTATTTATCATATGTAGCTTTACTTAATCATTATGGAGTATCAGATATGACTTTTGTTACTAGTTCTAGAATAAATGTAATGTATGCTGTTTATAATGATTTTAATGATGGTATATATAGTAAGGTGCTTATTGAAGAAGCATATAATAAATTTATTAGAGATACTGGAAGTAATATAAGTTTTGATAATTTTAGAGCTTCTATATCAAATTATGCTATGGCTAAAGATGGTAATGGTAATTATATTTATGATGAAACTATTGCAGAAGCTTTTCATGATTTTTATTTAAATGGAAATAATGCTAAAGTAGCAAGTATATATGTTTTTAACACTTTAAAAAGTAAGATATAGTTGGTGGTGATAACTTGAAAAAACTATTGATATTCGTATTATTTATTATATTTATTCCTGTTGTATTGTGTGAAAATGATTTTTTAATTGATACTACTAAATTAGAAATTAATTCTAAGGGAGATAGTTTGATAGAGAAGTTAGATAAGAGTTATAAAATAGATACAAAGGGATTTGTTAGTACTGAATTAGTTAATGAAGAAGCTAAGAAATATACTAAAAAGATAATTAATATAATTTTTAATAGTGATAGTATTGAAACTAGATCTTCTGAGCTTCATAAAGAACAACTAATTAGTAGTAGTAATGGTTTTGATACTTTATCTTCTTTATCGTTTATAAATATGTTTGTTCAGGGGATAAATGAACTAGATATTAAATATGATTATGTAAAACTTATTAGAACAGTTGAATTTAAACAAGGAGTTATAACTCTTTCTTATTTTCCTAATGCTAATATAAACGGCAATATAGAAGATTTTATTTTAGTATTGTATCTTAAAGAAGGTAAAAATGGATATAAACTATTTATGCCTTGGTTTACTAAGGGAGAAGACTTAGAAGAGTATTTTAATAATTTAGGAAATAAAGAAGAAGCGGGAGATAATATTGGGGGAACTTATAAGAGTTTATCTCTAGGAGATTCTAATGTAGATAGTATTGTTAATGTAGATCATTTAGAAAAGTTATATAAAGATAATGCAAGTAAAAATGTATCGATAAGTGCACTAGCTGATGCTGGTACTAATGTATATGGTAGTGGATTTTTTATAAGTAAAGGTTTGGTTGTTACTAGTTGGTCTTTGTTACTAGAGATGCTTAATAATAGTGAATTTTTATATGTTAATGATATTAATAAGAATAGTTATAATATAAAAGGAATAGTAGCAGCTGATACTGAGTATGACTTTGTAATACTTAAGTTAAATGAAGAAGTAGGAATCCCTGTTAATTTTTCCTCTAAACAATTAAGTAATAATGATAATATTTTTGTAATAGATAGTAAAAGTAATAATGGGTTTATGGTTAATTATGGAAAAAATGTTACGATGTTTAATGGTAAATATAAAAACTTGTTAGCATTAAATAAAAGTGATGTTGGTAGTGCATTATATAATTCTAATGGTGAAGTTGTAGGTTTTAATACAGGTAATTCTCTTGATAATGAGATATCTATAGCAAATAGTACAGATTATATTATTGAATTACAAAAAGAATTAAGTAATAAAGAGTTTAAAGAAATAAAAAGTGTTAGTTTTAAAGAATTTAAAGAGAAATATTATCATCGTTTTAATAGAGAAGAAGTACTTAATGATATTCCTAAAAAAGTATGGAATAAATATAAAGGTATTGGTAATATTGAAAAGAGTATTAATTTAGATTTAATTAAAGCTAGTTATGTAGATAATATAGTTAGTTTAAGGTATAAGAATAAAGCTTATAAATCTATCAATTCTTTTTATCTGTCGGCTGATTTTGAGAAGGAATTAGTTAATGATAATTATGAACTTATATATAATGATGATTTGAAGAAAATATATTCTAAAAATAATATTAATGTTATTATTAAACAGTATTTAGATTATTTAGTAGTTTTGATAATGGAGAATTAGTATGATTAAGATTAAGAATAAATTATTATTATTTTGGACAATTATAATAATAGTATTATTACTATCTTTAATTGCTATTTATATAGTTGTAAGTAGTAAAAAGAATAGTGTTAAGGAGTATAAAAAAGATTATTATAGTTTTAAATATGATACAACTTGGAAGATAAAAGATAATAAAAATAGTACTATTTTAACTCATAAAAGTACTAATGGTAAAATTGTTATTACTTATAAGGTTTTAGATACTTATTTAATAGATATTGATTTAAAAAATATTATTAGTGATATTATTTATGAAGTAGAAAAACAAAATAAAGATTATACTTTAATAAATAAAACTAGTAATGAAGATGGTAGTTATAATTTATTATATGAAAAGGAAAAAGAGGAATGCCTAGTTCATATTTATAAGCAAGATAATATTATATTATTTGTTTATTATAATAATTCTAGTAAGTATTTTGATATTACTTTGGATAGTTTTGAGGAAGTATTAAATAGTATTAATGTATATAGTGGAGAAAAGATGTAAATAGGTAATAGTTGTATTGACAAATAATTCTATATAGAGTATACTTAAGATACTCAATAGTGTGTTTTCTATAAATGGAGATTATGAAAGCATTAGAGAATATTGATGAATTACTTAGCTGTTTAAAGTCATTTGGTTGACTGATATATCTTGATATATTCTACGGCTTTGTGCTGTAATTTATGATATTTTCGCTATTAATAATTGAAATTTTGGAAATGTAAATAATATTTATGTTATTTATATTTATAATTTTTTTAAGTATCTTACCTAGCTATTGAGTATATACATATTGTGGCTTTCTTTTGACAAGAGGCTATGTGGATACTGTCATTGAAACATAGTTTTGATATGAATCATTTTGGCCACACAAAAAGTGTGTAACGGACAGGTTACATATTTTTTTTGTTATTTTTTATCTAAATATCCTAATATAATACCAGCTATTATAGCTGCTATTATTTCTTTTAATAAGTGTTTATTCTTTTTCATTTTTTTCACCTTTGTTACTTAATATTATAAATTAGGAATTAACAAATGTTAATTCTTTTTCTATGTGTTATAATTGTTTTGAAAGGTGGTAGTACAAATGTCTTTATCTATTAGTGTTAAAACAGATTATTCTTTATTAAATAGTTTAATAAAGATTCCTGATTTGATGAGATATGCTATTAATAATAAAATTGATACATTGGGTATTTTAGATGATAATATGTTTGGTAGTATCGCTTTTTATGAACAATGTAAAAAAAATAATATTAAACCTATTATAGGTTTAATAGTTAAGATTGGTAATAATAAGATATATTTATATGCTAAAAATTATGAGGGCTTTTTAAATATGTTAAAGATTAATACTATAATGCAAAATAAAGATATTTCTTACATTGATTTAAAGAGTTATTCTAGTGATATTATAGTAGTAATTCCTTATGGTTCTAATATGTTATATGAACAATTAAAATCTATATATAATATAGTTTATATGTCTTATCAGAATGAATATGAAAAGAATAATGTTGTTCTTCTATGTGATAAATTAGTTTATATTAGTGAAGTTGTTTGTTTTAAAGCTATTGATATTAAATATATTAATTATTTGCGAGAAATAGCTACAGGTAATAAAGAAGATATTAGTAAAGATTTAATAGATTGTTATTTAGAAAAAGATATATCGGATGATGATGTAAATAGTATTAAAGAATTTTCATCTTTGTGTAATTTAGAAATACCTCATAATAATACTTATATTCCTGTGTATAAAGATGGTATTAATTCTTTTGAATTTTTATCTAGTTTATGTAAAAAAGGATTAACCAAAAGATGTGCTGGTAATATAAGTAAAGAGTATGCTGATAGGTTAAATATGGAACTTAATGTTATAAAGAAGATGGGCTTTGTAGATTATTTCTTGATAGTTTATGATTATGTAAAGTTCGCTAAAACTAATGGTATCTTAGTGGGACCAGGGAGAGGATCTGCTGCTGGGTCTTTAGTTAGCTATTCGATTGGAATTACAGATGTTGATCCGTTAAAGTACGATTTGCTTTTTGAAAGATTTTTAAATCCTGAAAGAATTACTATGCCAGATATTGATGTAGACTTTGAATATACTAAAAGAGACATGGTAATAGAATATGTTAAAGAGAAATATGGAAAAGATAAAGTAGCTAATATTATGACATATGGTACTTTAGGAGCTAGGCAAGTAATTAGGGATGTTGGGAAATGTTTGGGACTTGATAATAAGATTATAGATAAATTATCTAATTTATTAGAACCTAAACTATCATTAAAAGATAATTTACATAGAGATATTGTTAAAGAATTTGTAGTAAATAATAATTTGAAAAATTTATATAATATTAGTTATAAGTTAGAAGGATTAAAAAGACAAATTAGTACTCATGCTGCTGGAGTTGTTATATCTTCTAAAAGATTAGATGAGATTATTCCTATGTATTTAAATGGAGAAGAATTATTAACTGGAACTACAATGGAATACTTGGAAAACTTAGGTTTAATAAAGATGGATTTTTTAGCAATTAAAAATTTGACTATTATTAAAAATGTAATTGATCTTATTAAAGAGAAAGAAGATAAGAAGATAGATTTATCTTCTATTCCTTTAGATGATGAGAGCACCTTTAATATTTTTAGAACAGCTGATACAGAAGGTATTTTTCAATACGAATCGTCTGGTATGAAAAATTTACTATCTAAAATGCAACCAAGTAATTTTGATGATTTAGTTGCGGCGGTTGCTTTATTTAGACCGGGGCCAATGCAAAATATAGATACATATTTAAAGAGGAAAAAAGGGCTAGAAAAAGTAGATTATTTAGATGATTCTTTAGAACCTATATTGAAGAGTACTTATGGAATTATGATATATCAAGAACAAATAATGCAAGTATTGGTAGCTATGGGTGGTTTTTCTTTTGCTGAAGCAGATAATGTAAGAAGAGCTATGAGTAAGAAGAAAAAGGATATAATGGATGAGAATAGAGATGTATTTATATCTAGAGCGATGAAAAAAGGTTTTACTAAAGAGAAAAGCGTTGAAGTTTTTGATTTAATTACTAAGTTTGCTGATTATGGTTTTAATAAAGCTCATTCTGTTTCATATGCTATGATAGGTTATCAAATGGCTTATTTGAAAGCTAATTATCCAGTATATTTTATAGCTAATTTATTAAATATGAGTATTGGTAGTGATATTAAAACCAAAGAGTATATTGATGAAGCTAGAAAAAAGAATATAAAGATATTTAAACCAAATATTAATATAAGTAAGAATTATTATTTAATTAAGGATAATGCATTGTTACTTCCTTTGAATGCTATTCATAATGTTGGAGTTAGTGCTGTTGAGGATATAATTGAAGAAAGAGAAAAAAATGGTAAATATAAAGATTTTCTTGATTTTGTAGCTAGAATTTATGGAAAAAGTGTTAATAAGAAAACTATTGAAAGTTTAATAGATGGAGATGTCTTTAGAGATTTTAAATATAATCATAAAACATTATTTTTTAATATTGATAGTGCTTTGGATTATGCAATGTTGTGTAGTGATTTAGATGAATCTCTTGTAATGAAACCTAATATTGAAGTTTCACAAGAATATAATGAAAATGAACTTATAAATAAAGAGTTAAATACTTTTGGATATTATGTAACTAATCATCCTTCTTCAAAATATCAAGATGGTGTTATGAAACTTAATAAAATAAAAGATTATTTTGATAAATATGTAGATACTGTTGTTATTGTTGGAAGTGTAAGGAAGATTAGTACTAAGAAAGGGGAAGAAATGGGTTTTTTCTCTGGTAGTGATGAGACTGATACTGCCGATTATGTTATATTTCCGAAAAATAACAGCTTATTATACGATATTAAGAAAGACGATTTTATAAAGGTAAGGGGACAGGTTACAAGAAGATTGGATAAATATCAAATAGTTGTTAGTAATATAGAAATAATTAAGTGAATTTGTTTTTTAATATTATAATTTATGATATACTAGTATATAGTAGGGTGTGTAGTAAATGATTAAGTCTTTTAGAAAAAGAAAATTTATTAATCATAAAAAAAGGATATTATATGTTTCTTTATTCTTTTTATTGCTATTAATAAGTATAGGTTATGCTTATATAAGTACATCTTTATCTATTAATGGTAATACTACTATAGCAGCCAATACATGGGATATTCATTTTGCTAATTTAAGTATTAAAGAAGGATCAGTAATAGCAACTACACCAGCTGCTATTCAAACTGACACGACTAATATTAGTTATTCAGTAGAACTAGCTTCGCCTGGAGACTTTTATGAATTTGAAGTAGATGTAGTAAATGCTGGAACTATACCAGGTAAATTATCTTTAGCTAATATTCAAGGAATAAGTAGTGCAGCAGAACCATATTTAGAACAAAGTATTAAATATACAAATGGTAATCCAGTACAAGTAGATGATTTATTAAATCCTGGAGCAAGCAAAAGAATAGTTGTTAGAGTTGGTTATGTAGAAGATTTGAATTCTTTACCAGAAAATGATATAGAATTAGATTTAGTATTTGGTATTAATTATTCTCAAACTAATGAGGAAGAAATAACAACTGATACTATTATTCAACAGTTAAAAACAGAAAACTCATCATGTTTTACTAAATATAAAGGACAAGTAACTGATCAGGTAGGACAAGTAGTAACAGCGCAGAATGTCTATTTTAATAAATGTGCTGATAAACGTAATATAAAGTTTAATAATATGTGTTGGCAGATGATAAGAACTACGGAAACTGGTGGAATAAAGATGATATATAATGGAGAACCAGATAATGATGGAAATTGTGGTTCATCAAGAGGTGACCATAAAGGGATAGTTGGAGCAACTGGAATAACACAAACATTAAATGCAGAATACTTATATGGATCATCATTTACATATGATACAACTACAAGTGAATTCACACTTGTAGATACAACCACAGCTACATGGAGTGATTCAACATATGAGAATCTGCTTGGTAAATTCACTTGTAAGAATACAGAAGGAACATGTACAACATTATATAATGTAAACGGGTATTCTAATAATACAACTGCATATACATCATCATATAAAATACGTGATACAAATTATGCCCGGATTGGAATAAGCTCATATAATGCAAACTTTAGAAGTCCAGCAATGGTAGGATATATGTTTAATAAAGTATATGATTTTAAGCGTAAATCACCTGGAACAGTAGAGTATAAATATGGTAGTGGATTTACATATGATACAAATACTAATACATATACATTATCAGGAACTACTCAAAATATAGGTGATTGGAGTAGTGGATATAATACAATAAATAATACTCATTATACTTGTTGGAATGCAAGTGGTAAATGTAGCACTATAAGTTATATACATTATACAACTTCATCATTTGCGTTTTACTTTGATATAACGGGAGGAAAAGATGTTAGAGATATAATAGAAGAAATGTTATCAAGTAACGACGTAAATAGATATAATTCAAGTATAAAAGGAATAATAGATGCCTGGTATAAACAGAATATGATAAGTAAAACAAATATGTTAGAAGATACAGTATATTGTAATGCGAGAAATATAATCAATTATGGGGGATGGGATCCAGATGGAGGAAGCACAACATCTAACTATTATTTACAATTCAAAAATTATAATTCAACAACAAATCTAGCATGTCCAAACGAAACAGATCAATTTGCAGTAGGTAATAGTAAAGCAAAACTAACATATCCTGTTGCATTAGCAACACATGAAGAGTTATATACATTAACAAATAATAATTCAAGTACGTATTACGATGTTTTAACGAAAAATGGCTACTGGTGGTGGAACCTTTCCCCTTACTATTTCGTTGGCAACTATGCGTACGTGAGTGGCGTGATCGCTGATGGTAATGTGGTTAGCAAAGTCGGCGTCAACAGCGCTGATAGTGTTCGTCTTGTAGTTTCTCTAAAGAATGGCATTACATTTTCTAGAGGTACTGGGTCAGAAACCGATCCTTGGATAGTTGAATAAAGTAAGAAATATCTTTTGATATTTCTTTTAATATGATTTCTAAAATGTTATAATAATTCTAGTGTTTACTTAAGGTGGGGTAGAATGGGTAGTATTCATAAGTTTTTAAAATCTATTAATTATGAAGATACTAATGGAGACTTTGAAGAAGCCTCTATTTCTTGTGTAAAAGTAAATAAGAAAAAAGATTCTTTTGAAGTATTTATTAGTAATGATAAACCTATAAATCCTGTTGCTACTCTAGGACTTGTTAAATGTGCAGAAAAAGGTATAAATAATAAGCATAAGTGTCATGTTAATTTTGTTTATGATACTTATGAAGATGATGATATATTATCTGCTTTTAAAGTATTACTTGGAGAACTTATTATAAAAAGACCTTCTTTAGTATCTCTTGAGAATAAAAATATTTATATAGAAGATGATGAGATTACTATAGAGTTAGATAGTCGTAGTGAAGAATATGATATTGTAAAGAAAGAATTAGATAAACTTGGAAAAGAAATTGAAGACTTGGGATTTTATGAAATGATTATTAATACAGCTATTAATCATGAAAATGAGAAAAAAATTCAAGAAGAAATAGAAGCTGATAGAAATAGAGAAATAGAAATAGATTATGTTCCAAGTGAAGAAACTTCGCATAGTAATGGATGGACTCCTAAAAAGAAAGTTAATTATTCTAGAGAAGGTATAGTTACGATTTCTAGTATTGATAGGGAAGAAAATAATGTACATTTAGAAGCTTATGTATTTGGTAGTGAATTTAATCAAATTAAAACTAAAGATGGAAGAGATTTATTCTTAGTAACTATTAAAATTAGTGATAATACATCTAGTATATTAGGTAAATGTTTTGCTAAGGATGAAGAAGAATTCTTAAAAATGAGTGGAGAATTAAAGAATGGAACTTGGTGGAGTTTTAAAGGACAAGTAAGATTTGATAATTTTGCTGATGATTTAGTATTCAATTTTAGAAGTTATGAAAAATTAGAAAATAGTCCATCTATAAAAAGAACTGATAACGAGGAAGAAAAAAGAGTAGAGTTACATGCTCATACGATGATGAGTCAGATGGATGGAGTATGTGATGAAGTAAAACTAGTTAAACAAGCTATGGCTTTTGGACATGCTGGGATCGCTATTACAGATCATGATTGTACTCAATCATTTCCTCATGTATTTGGAGAAGTTACTAGTTATAATAAAGGGCTTAAAAAAGCAGCACAAGCTAAGATAGATGATTTAAAAAAGAGTTTAGAAGAAATTAAAGAAACGGGAAATGAAGAAGGTATTAAAGAATTAGAAAAGATGATTCTTGATGCTGAAGAAGAAAAAAAGAATTTAAAATTTTTTAAAGCTGGATATGGCGCGGAAATAGAGATGTGTGAATCTTATTTAAATGTTTGTTATAATGCAAATGATGATAAGATAGATGATAATACTTTTGTTGTATTCGATACAGAAACTACTGGATTTAATCCAGGAATTGGCGATTCTATGATTGAAATTGGTGGAGTTAAAGTATATAACGGAGAAGTAGTAGATAGGTTTGATGAACTTATTAATCCTGGATGTCATATTGATGAAGCGATTACTAGAGTAACAGATATCTCTGATGATGATGTAAAAGATGCTAGTAATGAAAAAGATGTTGTTACTAGATTTAAAGAATGGATAGGAGATTATCCATTAGTTGCTCATAATGCGACATTTGATAAGAATATGCTTGATATGGCTTATTATAAATATAATTTGGGAGAACTTAAGAATCCTATTATAGATACTTTAATGTTATCTAGAGTTATAAATAGAGATTTAAAGAAACATAGTTTGAAAGCTTTAGGTAAGTTTTATGGTGTAGATACTGGAGAAGCTGATGACGAAGATGAAGAACAAGTTAATGAAGGAACTGGTACTAATGGTTCTTTAATAGATGAAGAAATAGGAAGTGCTTTTAAAAGTATTAAGATAGATGGTCAAGATGTATTAATAATTAGTAAAGAAGAATACTATGAAGAAGATTTAGATACTCGAGAAAGAGTTAAACGTTATAGATTTAAATATTACTTAGAGACTCTTCATAAAGCGTCTAAATCAGATAAGGTAGAGCTTGAAGTAATTGTAAATGACGGAATAGATTTATTAAGTGAAAATGGTGAAATTAAGCTTCATCCTGCTAATAATGAGATAATTATTAAATATAAAGATGAATTTGGAGAAAAAGAATTAGTAGTTAATGTTTATGTTGGACAACACCATGGAGCAGATGTTGACTCTGAAAATACAGCTTATATATTTAATAAAATGTTAGGACAAATTAAGGGGATTAAAAAGATAAGTGATTTAAATAATTTAAAAGAATTAGAAGAAATTGCTTTTCAAAATAATCCTAAGTTATTAGAACATGTTGGAGACTTAGTTTCATATAAAAACTATATTTATAAACCTTTAGAGGGAGAAGAAGTTTCTTCAGAGTTTGGTTATCCTTTTGAAAAGTTTGGAATAAAGGATTATAGATGGAAGTTTAAATGGTGTCATGAAGATTTTTTACAAATGTATGAAAATATTCCTGGCAAGACCTTTAGTGAACATATAGCTAATATGTATGATAGAGGTAAACATGTTACATTTATTGCTAAAAATAAAGTTGGTCTTAAAAACTTATTTAAAATTGTAAGTTATTCTAATACTAATTTTATTCAAAAAAATGCTCGTATTCCAAGAAGATTAATAGAAGAAAATAGAGAAGGTTTATTAGTTGGTAGCGCTTGTTTAAATGGAGAGATATTTAATTTAGCTTTAACAAGAAGTGAAGAAGATTTGATTGCTGCTATGAGTTTTTATGATTATATAGAAGTTCAACCTCCAGAAAATTATTCTCATTTACTTAGAGGGCATGATATTAATAATATAGATCATCTTTATAATGCTCTTACTAAAATTATAAATGCTGGTAAAAAAGCTGGAAAAATAGTAGTTGCTACAGGAGATGTACATAATATTAATAGAGAGGATTTAGTATATAGGGAGATAATAGTAAATCAAAATGTTCCTGGTAAAGGAAGACATCCTCTTGCGAGATATTTAAATGGTAAGAGTAAAAAGAATAATAATGATGATAATATTAAGAAGAATATTCAAAAAGCAAAAGATATGGGAATAGTATTAAATGATATTGAAATTAAGGTTTTAAAATATATATATGTATTGACTAAAATTAATAAAATACCTATAACTGCTATGAATATAGCTGGTATTTATGCTCCTAGTAAGAAAAATGAGAAGGAAGAAATATTTAAAGGTAAAGATGGAGAAAATGAGAAGAATAGAGTAGTTGCAGCAACGTTAAGAAAGTTACTGGTTGCTGGTATTATTTCAGAGAGTGAAGGAGTATATGCTCTTAATGGCAATTATAATGAAAGTGAAGCTGTTAGTCAGGGGCATATTCCTAATCAATTTTTCAGGACTACTAAGGAAATGATTAATGAATTTGAATTCTTAAATGATAAAGAATTAATTAAAGAAATTGTTATTACTAATACGAATAAAATAATTGATATGTTAGAAGAAATAGAAGTTGTTGTATATCCTGATAAACCATATTCTCCTATTATTGAGCATTCACAAGAAACTTGTCGTGATTTAGTTTTTTCAAAGGCGCATAGTATGTATGGAGATCCTTTACCTCCTAACATAGAAGAGAGAATTGCTCAGGAATTTTATGGTGATAAAATTAATACTTTAGTTGAAGAAAAGATAAGACTGGATAATCCTGATATGTCAGATGAAGAGGTTAAAAAGATATTTACTCCAACTCTTCATGATGTAATAATGAGTGGTTATGATGGTGTAGTTAAATTAAAAAAGGAACAAGTATTAAGAAATAGTGATGGAGATTTATCTGATGAAGAAGCAACACAAAAAGCTAAAGATCAATTAACAGGAATAATTGGTGGAGGTTTTGACGTAATATATTTAATAGCTCAAAAGTTGGTTAAACATTCTAATGATGATGGTTATCTAGTTGGTAGCCGTGGTTCGGTTGGTTCTTCGTTTGTTGCTTCAATGATGGGTATTACAGAATGTAATGGATTACCAGCACATTATTATTGTCCTAAGTGTCAGCATAGTGAATTTAATGACGAAGAGGGAGTTCCTTATTCGGAAAATTATCCTTCTGGATTTGATTTGCCAGAGAAGAAATGCCCTAAGTGTTCGGAAGTAATGATTCATCAAGGTAATGATATGCCTTTTGCTACATTCCTTGGATTTGCTGGAGAAAAAGTTCCTGATATCGATTTGAACTTTTCAGGTGATAATCAAGCTTCGGCTCATGAGTATACAAAAGTATTGTTTGGTACAGATAATGTTTATAGAGCTGGTACAATTGGTACTGTTGCAGATAAGACAGCTTATGGATATGTACAAGGTTTTTATGAAGAAAGATTATATGATAAATTAAAAATAGAGGCAGATAGTTATGGTCTTGCTGTTACAAGCAAGGATGAATTAAAGAAAAAAGGAATAGTAAAATCTTTTGTTAGAGTACCAGAAATAGAGAGACAATCAGTTGGTTGTACAGGTGTTAAAAGAACAACTGGACAGCATCCTGGAGGTATAGTTGTTGTTCCTGGATATAAAGATATTTGGGATTTTACGCCATTTCAATATCCAGCTGATGATCCGACTAGTGCTTGGCGTACTACTCACTTCGATTATCATGCTATTGATGCTGACTTATTAAAGCTTGATATTCTTGGGCATGATGATCCGACAGTTCTTAGGATGTTACAAGAACTTGCTAGCAAGTATATTACTCATGGAGAAGATTTTGATGTAACAAAGATTGATTTAGGTGATCTTGATACAATGAAAATTTTTACAGGGCCAGAAATTCTTGGGGTAGATAGATATAGATTACGTGGTTTAGTAGATAAGAATGGTAAAAAGTATTGTCCTACTGGTACTTTGGGAGTACCAGAATTTGGTACATCATTTCTACTTGGTATGCTTGAAGAAACTAAGCCAACTACATTTGCTGAGTTAATAAAAATATCCGGATTATCTCATGGTACAGATGTATGGCTTGGAAATGCTAGAGATTTATGTACTCCGGATGAGAATGGTGTTATAAAGGTTCCATTTAAAAATGTTATAGGATGTCGTGATGATATTATGGTTAATTTGATTCAATGGGGTATGAATCCTGCTAAGGCATTTAAAATAATGGAATTTGTTAGAAAAGGAAAACCAAGTAAGGATCCTACAGCTTGGGCTGATTTTGCTAAAACAATGCGAGAAGCTAATATTCCTGAATGGTATATTGAGTCTTGTCGTAAAATAAAGTATATGTTCCCTAAGGCGCATGCTACCGCTTATGTTACTTCAGCTTTCCGTATTGCTTGGTTTAAAGTTCATTATCCAATATTGTATTATTGTGCTTATTTGTCTATTAGACGTGATCAATTTGATATTGCTTCGATGATAAAAGGCGAAGATGCTATTAGAAACAAGATAGATGAAATAGATGAAAAGGGTAATAGTGCTTCTAACAAAGAACTTGATACAAGAGAAACTTTATTGCTTTGCTTAGAAATGGTAGCTCGTGGTTTTTATTTTAAAAATATTGATGTAGATAAAAGCGATGGTAAACATTTTATAATTACAGAGGATGAAAAAGGACTTATAATTCCTTTTAGAGCTTTGGATGGGCTTGGTGAAAACGTTGCAGATGCTATTGTTAAAGCGCGTTTATCTGGACCATTTATATCTCAAGAAGATTTAAGAAGTAGAGGTAAAGTTAATCAAAGTGCTATGGAAAAATTAAAAGAACTAGGTTGTTTGAATGATTTACCAGAAAGTAATCAGTTAAGTTTATTTTAACTGATTATTTTTTGTAATAAAAAAAGCAGTTATTATTTAACTGCTTCTATTTTTTCGAATATATAATTTCCTTCTTGATTTTTAGTTATAAGATTATATTTAGGTAATTTTTTAAGTTCTTTATCATTTAGAGAATCTAAATCAAGGCTTTCAGTTTCTTTTACAAGTTCTTTTCTTTCTGGGTCGCTATATATTTTGAACTTGTCATCAGATCTAATAGCATATGCTATAGCAATTTCAGTTTTAAATCCTCCGTTAGATTTTTTATTTGATATTATTCTTTTTGCTATATAACAATTATCGTTTGATGAATTTGTTTTTTCTTTTCTAACATATACATCTTCAGAGCTTATATAACTATAAGTATATTTAAAAGTTGTATTTTTATAACCTTCATTTGTAAAATCTACTCCAAATAATACTTTTATAGCATCTCTAACATTTTTTCCTTTTACTACTACTGCATCTGTTAAATCGATATCGTTTTCAATATTGATAAATTGTTGTGGAGTTATTTCATTTTCGATATTATTTGTTGGATCTAATACGTAATTATAAGCAGCTGTTAACATTAGACCAGTATTTAAATCTCCTTTAGTAAATTCTTCTTGAGCAAATAATCTATCTTTTCCATTGTATTCTGAGTCATATCCTTCGCTAATAGAAAGGAAGTATTTTAAACTATTATCTTCTACAATTCTTTCAGGACTTCTTTTATCTTTGTTTCCACTCTTTTGAACTATTAAATAGATTGCTCCACCTAGTAATGCTAGTATAATAATAAAAACTAAAAATTTAACACCTTTCTTTTTCATTTTTCACACCTCTTCTATTTTAAATAATAGCATAATATATAAAAATAATCTACTTATTTTTTCCGGAATGTGATAGAATTTAGATAGTAGGTGAGTTGATATGAAAAAATATTATAAATTTGAATTAGATATGATTGTAGCCAATGTATTGGCGATATCCTTGATGGTTGGTATTTTTGTATTATATGTCTTTTATAAGAAGACAATACAAATGACTTATAGTGGCTTTTATTTAATATTAATGTTGTTTTATTTTTTATTACATGAGATATTTCATGGTATTGGATATTCTCTATTTGTTAAGAATAGAAAGAGTATTAAGTATGGTTGTGTTTTAGAAAAAGGTGTTTTTTATGCTATGTGCCAAGAAAAAATAGGTAAGAATGCTATATTAATATCTTTGATGTTTCCTCTTGTTTTTTTATCTGTTATAGTTGGAATTATAGGTTTAATATTTAATATTGATTTATTATGTTTGCTTGCTATTATAAATCTTGCAGGTGCTGCTGGTGATTTATTGATGTTCTTCTTTATTCTTAAGTTGCCAAAAGATATTAAATATATTGATTATGATAATGTAATAGGATGTTATTTTGTAAGTGATAAAGATTTAAGTAAGTATAAAGGATTAGGAATTAAATATGTAGAGTCTGGAGAAGATAGAGTAGAACTAATTAATAAGAAAATACCAAGAATATTTATTAGTAAGAGAAGTATTCCAACTTTATTAATATTTATGGTTTTAGCATTGTTATTATTGTTTTTAAAATAAAGATAGAAATTATTTCTATCTTTTTTGGTTAAAAAAGGTAGAAAATAATGTTAAAATAAAGTGAGTAGGTGATAATATGAAAAAAGTAATACTTGTTGATGGTAATAATTTAATGTTTAGAAGTTATTATGCTACTGCTTATACTGGTAATGTAATGAAAAATAGCAAAGGTTTAGCTACTAATGCCTTATATGGTTTTGTTGGTATGATGAATAAAATAATTAATGAAGAAAAACCTGAGTATATTATGGTAGCTTTTGATATTGGGAAAAACTTCAGAAAAGAAAAGTATGACTTTTATAAAGAAGGAAGACAAAGTACTCCTGATGATTTAAAGGCACAAATGCCGATTGCAAGAGATATTTTAGAAGCTTGGGGAATTAAGTATTTTGAACTTGCTCCTTATGAAGCAGATGATATAATAGGTACGTTTGCTAAGAAGTGTGATGATGATCCTGAATATACAGGAACTATAGTATCTTCGGATAAAGATTTATTACAATTATTAACTGATCAAGTTGATATTAAACTTTTAAAGCAAAAGAATGAATTTATTAGATATAATCCAAAATCTTTTAAAGAAGATTGGGGGATTGAGCCGATAAGGATAATTGACTATAAAGCAATTGCTGGAGATTCTTCTGATAATATTCCTGGGGTTAAAGGAATTGGTGATAAAGGTGCTTTAAAACTTCTTACGGAGTATGATTCTTTAGAAGACATCTATGAACATATTGATGAAATAAAAGGTAAAACTCAAGAAAAATTAATAGAAAGTAAAGAGATTGCTTTTCAATCTAAGGAAATTGCTACTATATTTAAAGAAGTACCGATAGATAATACTTTAGAAGATTGTGCTTATCATGGGCCAGATTTAATAAAACTTAATAAGATATATGAAGAATTAGAATTTTATTCTTATATAAAGAAGAATGTAATGGGTAGTAAACCGGTAGATAATAATATTAAGTTTATAAATGTTAAAGAAGCAAAAGATTTAGAAGGATTGGAAGATAGAATTAGTTTATATATTGAATGTAACGAAGAGAACTATCATAATGGGGATATAATTGGTATGGCTCTAAGTGATAGTAAGAATAATTATTTTGTAAATAATGCATTAATGGAAGATATTGTTCCTTTATTAAAAGGTAAAGAAATAGTTACTTTTGATCAAAAGAAGAATTATTGCTTACTTAGAAAAGAAGCTTTAGAAATAAAGGTATTAGATGATATAATGATATCTACTTATCTACTTAATATTAATTTAAAAGATGATATAGCTTTTTTGATGAATAATAATGGTACAGAAGTTAATTTCTATGCTCAGAGTTTAAAAGAAGGATTTAAAAAAGATGCAATAGTATTAAAAAGTAGATTTATTTATGATAATAATGAACAATATATTAAAAATTTGGAAAAAGAAGGAATGTTACAATTATATAGAGATATTGAAATGCCACTTATAGAAGTGTTAGGTTCAATGGAATATAATGGTATAAAAGTAGATAAAGAAATATTATTAGAACAAGAAGAAGAACTAGATACTAAATTAAAGGATATAGAACAAGAAATATATAAAGAAGCAGGAGAAGAATTTAATATATCTAGTCCTAAACAATTAGGGGTAATATTATTTGAAAAATTAAATTTACCTTTCGCTAAAAAGACAAAAACTGGTTATAAGACGGATGTAAGTATTTTAAATAAGCTATATAATTATCCAATAGCTAATAAGATATTAGAATATAGGGGACTTGCTAAGATAAAAAGTACCTATCTAGAAGGTTTGTCTAATTATATTAGAGAAGATGGTAAAATACATACAATTTATAAGCAAAATTTAACTAGGACTGGTAGATTGTCTTCTGTTGAACCGAATTTACAGAATATTCCTGCTAGGGATGAAGAAGGTAAAAAGATTAGAAAGGCTTTTTTACCAGAATATGACATGTTTTTAAGTAGCGATTATTCACAAATGGAACTTAGAGTTATGGCTCATATTAGTGGGGATAAAAATTTACAACAAGCATTTTTAAATAATGAAGATATTCATACAAGAGTTGCTGCTGATATAAATGGTATATCTTTAGAAGAGGTTACTCCTTATATGAGAAAAACAGCTAAAGCTGTTATATTTGGTATTATTTATGGTATATCTGGTTTTGGACTTGGAGAGAATTTAGAAATAAGTCCTAAGGAAGCAAAAGAATTTATTGATAAGTATTATGAATTATATCCTGGAGTAAAAAATTATATGACTCAAAAGGTTAAAGAAGCGTATGAACAAGGATATGTAAAAACAATGTTTGGAAGAAAAAGAGTTATAGAAGAGTTACAAAATAAGAATTTTATGATTAGACAATCTGGAGAAAGAATAGCTCTAAATACACCTATTCAGGGAACTAGTGCAGATATTATGAAGATTGCTATGGTTAAAATTTTTAATAAAATGAGAGATGCTAATTTAAAGAGTAAGATGTTGTTACAAGTTCATGATGAACTTATATTTGATGTAGTTAAAGAAGAAAAAGATGAATTAGAAGAAATTGTTAAAGATACAATGGAAAATTGTGTTAAAATAAATGTACCATTTAAAGTGTCTGTAGATTATGGCAATAATTGGTATGAAACAAAGTAGGAGGTTTTTATGAAAGGAAAAGATTATAGTTCATATTTAATAATTGATTTAATTATTATAGTTTTAAAAGCTTTGGTAGGAGTATTTGGGCATTCTTTAGCTCTTCTTTCTACTATAGTTTTTGATGTTGTAGTTATTATTACTACTTTTATAGCTTTTAGAAGTAAGGATAAAACTACTAGAGGAAGAATGGTAGGAACGGCTTTTTATAGTTTTGTAGTATGTTTAATAGCTATTTTGTATTTATATATTACTTTTAAATTTAAAGTAATGTCGCCTAGTTTATTAATAATAATATTTTTATTATTTTTCTTAGTATTTAATTATGTAATTACAGTTTATAAGAGTAATATTAGTTATGGTAAAAAAGAAGGAATACTTGGAATTAGTAATAAAAATAGTACTGTTAATATACTTATGTATATAGTTGTTCTAGCTAGTATTATTTTATCTAAATGGGGAAAACTATGGAAAGTATTAAAATATTCTGATCGGGTAGCTACAATAATAGTATTGTGTTTTATAGTTTATTATGCCTTAAGAATAATGGTTAGAAGCTTTAATGCGCTAGAAGAAACAGAAGAAGAGAAACTTAATAAAGTTATTACTGAGGAAGTAAATAAATGTGGTGAAGTAAAGAATATAACTAAAATAAATGTTTTAAGTAATGGTGGAATAAGAAAGATAGATATTGATTTAAAACTACAACCAAAAGTTAAACTGGTTGATTTAATTACTTTTGTTTTAACTTTAGAAGATTTTTTATTGAAATATAGCGATTTGGTATCTGTTAATTTAGTTAAGCATGTTAATAGAAGTGGAGCGAGAAAAAATGCCAGAAATAGCGGAAGTACAAACAGTAAGAAAAGTACTAAAAAGAAGAGTACTAAATCGAAGAATAAAAAACGTTAATATTATCTATGAAAAGATAATAGAAAATGACATAGACGATTTTAAAAAGAAAATAATAGGTAAATCGTTTGATGATATAGATAGAAGAGGTAAATGGTTATTATTTAGTATTGGTGATTACTATTTATGTAGCCATTTAAGAATGGAAGGTAAATATTTTGTTAAAGAACATACTTTGCCGATAGTAAAACATGAGCATGTTATATTTGAATTTGAAGATGGATTAGATTTACGTTATGCTGATGTAAGAAAGTTTGGAAGAATGTGTTTAGTAGAAAAAAAGAAAATAGAAGAATATGAACCAATTCATAAACAAGGTATAGAACCAATTGATGATAATTTATCCGGGGAATATATATATGAACATTTTAAAAATAAGAAGATACCTATAAAATCATTGTTGTTAGATCAAACAATTATAGCGGGGTTAGGTAATATTTATGCTGATGAGGTAGCTTATCAAGCAGGAGTAAATCCATTAAAATTAGGAGAAAATATTAGTTTAGTAGAGTGCAAGAGAATTAAGGATGCTGCTAAAGATATTATTGAAAGAGCTATAGAATATGGAGGAACTACTATTAGGAGTTATACTTCTTCTTTGGGTGTAACAGGTAGTTATCAAAATTATTTAAAAGTTCATACAAAAGAAGGAGAAAAATGTTTAAATTGTGGAACTATAATAAAAAAAGAAAGGGTGGGAGGACGTAGTACTTACTATTGTCCTAAATGTCAAAAATGAAAAAG
>AUXO011357145.1_pt1 | contig 21325 bp, 26 predicted proteins | sample 768731 | NCBI WGS metagenome assembly AUXO01 (sample SAMN02715735, study PRJNA202380) | gut metagenome | biome: sheep rumen | host: Ovis aries | place: New Zealand: Palmerston North
TTTTCATTGAAATTTATCTGAATTATAAATTGATTTTTAAAATAGTAAATTATAGTTTATAATATAAAAGTTATGAAATTTGATTTTGTTGTATTTGATTTAGATGGCACTTTAATTAATACTCTTGAAGGCATTACTGTTTCAGTAAACCACGCTTTAAAAGAATTAAAAATTCCTTACGAATATAGCGAAGAAGAAGTTAAAACTTTTATTGGTAGAGGAGCAAGAAGATTATTTCGTCTTGCTATGAAACGTGAATTTAGCGAAGAGGAATATGAACTATATTTAAAATACTATAAAGAAGATCAAATTGTTTCTACCGTTTATGAAGGAGTTGAAGAAACACTTAAAATTTTAGAAGAAAATGGTATTAAACTTTTAATATATTCAAATAAACCAAATGAAGTTTCTCAGCCTCTAATAAAAGCCAAATTAGGCAATATTAATTTCCTTCATATACAAGGACAAGATCCACAATATCCTCCAAAGCCAGATGTTACCTTATTATTAAAACTGCTTAAAAAGTACGATTTAATCGATAAAAAAGGACTTTATGTCGGTGATTCAATTGTCGATATAGAAACCGCTAGAAATGCTAATTTAGAAAATTGTATTTTAACTTATGGATATGGAGATAAAAAAGAGATAGAAGAAGGATCCCCTACCTACAAGATTAATAAATTTGAAGATTTGATTAAAATCGTTTTATAAAAATTATTGCTTACTTTGCAATTTAGAATAGTACTCATTATCTTTTAATGAGTCTATTTTTTCATTAGATTCTTCATCTCTAATTGGAGAGAAGAGATAATCCTTAAATATTTCTTGAAAGTCAAATGATGCAAGCTTTGCATTGAAGTCTTTTGAAGTTACATTAACTTTATTATTTTCAAAAACAAAAATGTAATGATTATTATCACTAAAAGCTTCTAGTACATAACCAGATTTTAATAAGGTTAATGCTTCTTTAATTCCAATCTTGGCATTTATCATATTTTTAATTTAACAAAATAATTTAACAATAAAAAGAAAATTTTAAATTATTATAAAAATTATTATTATTTTTCTTAAAAAGTAAGCAAATATTAATAAATTTTTTCTTTTTAATAATATTTTTAATGTTTAATAAGATGGCTAAAAATTGTATAATATCACCATGATTGTTATTTATACTTCACCTAGCTGTTCAAGTTGCAAAAAAGTTAAAAAATGGTTTGAAGAACAAAACATTCCATTTAAAGAAAAGAACATATTTGCATCAGTCCTTAATCCAAATGAATTAAAGGACATTTTAGCCAAGTCCGAAAACGGAACTGAAGATATTATTTCAATGAGAAGCAATATTATGAAGGAAGGTAATGTTGATATTGATAGTATGTCAGTTAATCAACTTATTGAATTTATAAGAAAAAATCCAAGTGTCTTGAAAAGACCAATTATTGTTGATGATAGAAGAATTCAAGTTGGTTATAACGAAGAAGAGATAAGATCGTTCATTCCACGTGCACAACGAATTGCTGCAATGAGTTGTCCAAAATTCAACTCTGGCGATTGCGAAGATTGTATCAGTGAAGACGAGCTAAAAATGATAAAAAGTGCTTAATAAAAAAATTACTTATAAACAAGTAATTTTTTTATTTTATAAAGGTTTTGCAAGGTTTTTAATGAAATTTTAAAGATTCTAAAGCTCTTGTTTGCTTTGATCTTGGGTTATCTTTATAATCAATTTCGTGTTCGATGCAGAATTGTTCAAGTCTAGTTTTTGCTTTTCCTAAAGAATTTCCTTCAAGTTCAAGCTCATAATCAACTTGGTTATTGTATTCGTTTTTATCGATACAAAGAATGTGTTTTCCTTCGTCAAGTTCAACTTGAGTTCTGTGTGTTCTTAACTTTGCCATAATTCTTAATTTCTTAATTTCAAATCCTAACATGATAATGAAATCTTTTAATGAACATTCTGGGAAAACATTTTTCTTTTCAAAAAGTTGAAATTGTTCATCTGAAATAGTTTCTTCTTTTTCAAGCAAGCCTTCACTCATAGGTGCTTTTAAAGTTAAAACATATTTTCCATTGACGTCTCTAACTCTTAAACCTAATCCTAATTTCTTTAAATCAAAACTCTTTGTTTCTACATAATAATTTGTTTGATCAAAAACGGTAAAGTTAGCACCTTCGAATTCTTTAATTAAATTATTATAGTCTTGCTCTTTAATTAGGGCTTTTGCTTCAATTTCAATATTTGTTGCCATAAATTTTTATACCTCAACTAAATTATGATACAATAATTATGCTTAATTTTAAAGGTATTGAAATGAAGTTTTGCATTACAACAAACAAAAATATTAAAGCTATTGAAGAAGCTTTGAAATTAAAAGATAGACTAATTAAAAATGGTCATGTTTTTGACGATGAGAATCCTGAAATTGTGTTTTCAATTGGTGGAGATGGAAACTTTTTAAAGACCGTTCAAAGATTTATAGATATCGATCCAGTTTATGCAACAGTTAATTTCGGAAAATTAGGATATTTATGTCAATATAAGGCTAATGAATTAAGTGAATTAGAAGAAGATATTGAAAACGGTGCTCTTAATATTCGTGAAATTAGTCTATTAGAAACAACTGTTAATAATAAAACCTTATATGCAGTTAATGAATTCAAGATTCAAGCAAATAGTAGCAAAACTTTTAAGTTTGATGTCTTAATTAATGATACTTTACTTGAAAACTTTAAGGGTGATGGGTGCTTAATTACAACATCAATTGGAAGTAGTGGTTCAGGAAAATCACTTGGTGGAGCTTTAGTTGATAACGAAATTGAAATGATTCAATTCGTTGAAATTGGAGCTTTAAGAAATAAAGTTTTTTCTTCAATTGGTTCTCCATATGTTTTAAATTATGATAAAAAAATCACGTTGAAAAATTTAAAACCAGCAAATTTTTCTATGTTCTATGATTGCAAATCTATTCAATTTGAGAATTTTGAAGGTTCATTAACATTTAAATTAAGTAATAAAAAAATAAGATTCCTAAAAAATAGTAGAAATAATTATATTGAAAAGACGAGGGAGGCTTTTGTAAGTGATTAGAGTGTTAGAAGGTGCCAATTGGAATTTCTTAATTTATGGATTAATTGGTGTAGTAGCAGTAATAATATTTGGTTTAATTTTTGCTTTAATATTTAGAAAGAAGAAAAAGCCAGTTAGAGAAAAGAAAACTTTATCAGTTTCAGAAGATGTCTTTCTTTCTCACATTGGAGGAAAAGAAAATATTATTTCTTATAAATTAGTTGGTTCAAGATTATCTCTTGAATTGAAAGATTATTCATTAGTAAATAAAGAAGCTCTTAAAGCAGATAATATCGATGGAATCATTGAAATGAGTAATAAAATAGTCCTCGTTAAGGAGGACTTATCTGAGGAATTAAAGATTTTAGAAAGCACCAAGCAATCGTAAATCTTCTTTAATTTCATCAACGGGGAAGCCGATCACATTTGTGTAGCTTCCTTTTATTTTGCTTATTAGATGGTAAGATGAATCATCTTGAATAGCGTAACTTCCAGCTTTATCAAGTACGTTAATTTCTGAAATGTATTTATTGATTAAATCATCTGTTAATTCATTAAAAGTTACATCAGTTATAACTTCTTTTGAAATCTCTTTTTCACCATGTAAAATTGTATATCCAGTGATGACTTGGTGAGTTTTACCAGATAAAAATTTTAATGTATTAAAGGCATCATTTTTATCTTTTGGTTTATTAAAAACCTTATCTTTATAAATAACTGTTGTATCACAAGAAATTAAAAAATCTTGGGTATTTGCAAGGTTTTTCACTGAAAACGCTTTATTTCTTGCTTCATTTAAAGCTAAATGTGAAGAAGAATTTGGAATTTTTCTTTCATCAAAAATAGGTTCAATAATTTTGAATTCATTAACTATATTTTTCATCAACTCGATTCTACGAGGAGATTTACTTGCAAGAATTATCATTAGCTATTCCTGTTCATTACTAAAGGAATAATCATTGGACTACGTTGTGTTTTTCTAAAGTAATATTTTGAAACAACTGCACGAGCTGTATTTTTGATATCATTAAAAGTAACTTTTTTAGAAACAAATAATTCATCAAGAGCGTCTTTGACTTGCATTGATGCGTGTCTAGTTAAATGTTCTTGATAAACACCATAACTTACAAATCCAACTGTGAAAACTTTTGGATCACAGACAAGTTGATTTTTCTTACTATCAATTACAAGTAAAACACCAACCATTCCATCTTCTTGTAAAATTTTTCTATCACGAATAACGGCAGTAGAAACGCCATTAATATCATAACCATCAATGAAAACGTCTTCGGCAGGAATACGATCCCCATCGGTTACTTTGTGATTTTTAAGAAGTAAAGTGTCCCCATTTCCTAAAATAAAGACATTTTCTGAAGGGATGCCCATTGATTTAGCAATATCTCCATGTAATTTGAGCATGTGATATTCACCATGTGCAGGCATGAAATATTTTGGTTGATATAATTTTAAATTCATTCTTAATTCTTGACGTGATGGGTGACCAGAAGAGTGAATATCAACAAAAACAGAATTTGTAATAACATCAGCACCAGCTCTTGTTAATTGGTTAACAACTCTTTGGATTGATGCGCCATTTCCAGGAATTGGAGAAGATGAGAAAACAACTGTATCTCCAGGCATAATTCTTAAGCCCTTAAAAGTACCATTTGCAATACGTGAAAGTGCTGCCATTGGTTCACCTTGGCTACCAGTACAAAGAATTAATGTCTCATAATCTTTTAAATCACTCATTGTTTCAACTTCTCTAATCATAGAAGAAGGAACTTTGATATATCCAAATTTAAGAGCAATATCGACAGTATTTATCATTGATCTTCCAATAATAACTGTCTTTCTATTGTGTTTTAATGCACAATCAATGATTTGTTGAATACGATTTAAGTTAGATGAGAAGGTAGAAATGATAAGTCTACCAGTTGCTTTATCAAAAATTTCATTAATTGAATCTAAAACGTTCTTTTCAGATGGTGTCCAACCTTCTTTTTCAGCATTTGTTGAATCTGCTAAAAGTAAGTCAACGCCTTCTAAACCGATTTTAGACATCTTATGGATTTCCATTTCAGGTCCAACAGGAGTTAAGTCAATTTTAAAGTCGCCAGTATTAACAATTCTTCCTTCTGGAGTATCTACACAAATTCCATAAGAATCAGGAATTGAGTGAGTAACTCTAATAAATGAGACTTTAAATTCGCCAGCAGTAATGACGCTATCAGCATCATATTCTACGATGGTTACCTTTTCTTTTACTTTTTGATCTGCTAATTTTTGCTTGATTAAAGCAGCGGCAAGTTTTGGAGCATAAATAATAGGAATTTTAACAATTTTAACTAAAAATGGAATGGCGCCAATATGGTCTTCGTGTCCGTGCGTGATGAAAAGAGCTCTAATTTTAGATTGATTATCTTTTAAATGAGAGTAATTTGGGATGACGTAATCAACTCCAACTAAATCATCTTCAGGGAATTTTACGCCAGCGTCAAGAATAATTAAGTCGTTGTCGCTTTCTACACAATATGTGTTTTTTCCAACCTCGCCTAAACCACCAAGAGCGTAGACCTTAACAGGTCCTTTAAAAATGTTTGAACCTTCCATATTATTGCTATCTCCTAACAATCGGTGACATTTTATCAAAAAAAAGACGGATAATCAACTATAAAGCGATTGATCCGTTAATTTGTCTAAATGGGTTTTGCTTGTCGATACGATCGTAGAAGAGAATTCCTTTAAGATGATCAATTTCGTGTTGAACAATCATGCTTGGATATCCAACAAAGATATGTTCAATCATTTTATCTTGTAAAGCATCATAAGCTCTAACTGTAACTTTATATGCACGATATACGTATCCTGGATGTTCGTTTTCTACACTTAAGCAACCTTCACCATTTTCTAGATAAGCTTGTTTAACTGATTCAGAGATGATTCGAGGATTCACAAGAGCATATTCATGATATTTTCCGTTTTCATCTTGATAATAAATAGCTAGCATTTGCTTATTAATACCAATTTGAGGGGCAGCTAGGCCAACTCCAGGTTTAACTGAAGGATGTTTTGCAGTAAATTCTTCATCTTGAGATAATTTCAGATACTCAATCATATCACGAAGAGTTTTCTTAATTTCATCGCTGACTGGAAGCTCAATTTGATCGCATCTTTTTCTAAGATTTGGGTTTGTGTCTTTTACAATTTTAAATAATTCCATGTTGAATAATATATCATAAAACTAATTACTTTTTAAGTAATATGAATTAAAATTATAGTATGGATTCGAAATTATTAATTGAACTTGAAAACTTAAAAGACGACATTAAAAATTCTTTAGAATATAAAGAATATTTAAGCGCAGAAAAAGAACTAGAAGATTCAGAAGAAGTTCAACTTTTATCATATAAAAAAGAGATGGCAATTGTTGATTATGAAGATTCTTTAAAACATTTTAAAGAAGATTCTTTAGAAGTAAAAAAAGCTAAAGAAAAATTAAATGAAGCAATTAGCCTTCTAAACTCGCATGAAATCGTTGTTAAATACAACAATGCTCTTACAAAATTAAATATTTTAATGAGTGAAATAGAAAAAGAAATTTTTGGAGATTTAAATGATTAGAGTGGTTGGTGGTAAATATAAAAGAAGAATTTTAGAACAACCTGACCCTTCAATTACTAGACCAACAAAGGATGTAGCAAAAGAAGGTCTATTTTCTAGTTTAGGAGATATTTCTAATAAATCTTTTTTAGATTTGTTTGGAGGAAGTGGAGCAATTGCAATTGAAGCATTTTCAAGAAATGCTAATCCAGTTTATGTTAATGATAAAAATAGAGATGCTATAAAAATAATTAATTCTAATTTAGAGAAATTAAATATAAGTGAAATTAAAGTTTTAAATAAAGATTTTTTAGAAGCACTAAAATTTTTAAATTCTAAAGAAATTAAATTTGACATCATATTTTTAGATCCGCCATACAAGATGATTATTGATGAAAAATTTATCGACTCTATCCTTTTATATAATATATTAAATAAGAATGGGATTATTGTTGCTGAAACGGATTATGAGATAGACAAAAATATAGTAGAAAAATACAATGTTAAAATATTAAAATATGGAAGATCATTAATGAATATTATTAGAGGTTTAAGATGAAGATTGCTATTTATCCAGGAAGTTTTGATCCAATTACAAACGGACACTTAGATATTATTAAAAGAGCAACAAAATTATTTGATAAAGTTATTGTTGTCCTTGCTAAAAATTCTTCAAAAAAATATCGTTTCTCTTTGGAAGATAGAAAAGAAATGGTAGAAGACAGTTTAAAAGATTTAAAAAATGTTGAAGTTGATATCTGCGAAGGTTTGACAGTTGAATATGCAAAAAAGAAGGGCGCTGTTGCTATGATTCGTGGTTTACGAGTTGTTAGTGATTTTGAATATGAGTGGTCTTTAACAGCTGCAAATCAATTTATTAATAGTGATATTGAAACTGTCTTCCTTATGGCTCATCGAGATTTAACATTCCTTTCATCAAGTACAATTGATGAGATGGTTAGAAATAATGTTGATGTATCAAGTCTAGTTCCTCAAGTGGTTTTAGAAAAATATAAAGCCAAATAAAAATGCGATATAATCGCATTTTTTAATATCTAGAATAACTGAGTTATTTTGTTTTTGCTTCAAATTCAACTGAACTTAACCATGCATGAGCTAAGAAATCTGCTTTAGTATATTTTGTTGAACCATCAACTGAGAAGAAGACATTTGTAACAATGTGAGTTGATGTATTTGCTTCGCTCATATCAATTAAGACGATATAAGGAGTTGAACTTAAGTAACTATCTTTTTTAATAATATTATCAATATTATTTGTAAAAGTAGTTTTTGCACTTGATGTATCTAAATTTTTGTAATAGTTGCAGGTTTGTGCAACGTCCCAAATTGTATTGAAGTAGGAGTTATAAGCTTTTGAAACTAATAAATATTCAAATGCTGAGAAGTCATCATATGTGTGATCGTCAGCTTCGACATCAATCTTTTCTTCAACGTGGATTGTTTTATATTTGAATGCTTGATTATATTTTCCAGCATCGTTTCCATAAATTGTTGATGCTTTTTCTGAAACTTTTGCTTGCCAACCTTCGTGTTCCAAATAGTTACTTGCATCGTTGATATCAGCACAAGTTGTATCTTCTTTATAGAAATAAAGGAACATTTTGTTTTGATTACCAGTGTAACTTTCTAAAGTTGATTTAGCTTTTGCTTTATCACCGGTTTGCCATGCTGCTTCAGCTTCGTTGAATTTTTCAAAGAATGTGTAAGCATCACCTTCAGTAGCAGTGTCAGTGACACCTTTAAGTGATAACTTTTGACCTTCTAACCAAGTGTAGGTGTCATCACCGAAGTCCCAACTTGAAACCCAACTTGTAATTGATGGGATTGAGAAAATAACACCAAAAATAAGACCGACGATAAGTAATGGTTGAACCCATGCCGTTTCTTTAATCCATCTCCAAAGTTTAACAAATGGAGTTGCTAATGCTTTCAAAAATTTCATTAAAATCTACCTCTTATCAAATGCAATTAAAAGAATATCACTAAATGGCTTTAATAACAACAAGAAAAATTCAACTTTTATATACGATGTATATAATTTCTAAAAGTATAAAATTTTAAAACTTTGAAAAAAATAGCAATTATTATTGTTTTTTCTTATTCAGATGATTAATATATTAATCATGATGCGTTGGTTTAAAAACATTAAGAAAAAAGTAATCAATTACTTCTATGATCATCCAATTCAAAAAGAGATTTTAAGCAATGCCAAATATCTTATCATTACTACGTTATCGGCATTTATTTTTGCGTTTGGTTTTAAATGTTTTATTCAGCCAAACTATGATGCGGTTGCTCAAATAGGTGAAGCTAGTGAGAACTTTGTTCAAAATCTTGAAATCAAAACATTAGCAAGTTGTGGCGCTTCTGGTATAAGTCAAATTTTCTTGTCTATACTTAAAATTTGTGGTGCTACATACTTAACTGACAACTTTTATTTTAACCTTACATATTGGGCTATTTATGTTGCTGTAAATGTTCCTTTATTCTTCCTCGGGTTCTTTAAAGTTGGCAAAAAGTTTGCTATTTACACATTAATTAATGTTTTTTTAACTTTCTTGTTTGGTATTTTACTTCCAAATTCATCTCCAGACGACATAATAAATCAAATCACGTACGCAATTGGAACTGATGTTTTTGCTAGGGTTGCATTTGGTGCTTTATCAACAGGTATTGCTTCATCACTTGCTTATATTATTAATTCAACAGCAGGTGGTATTGACATTATTGCTTTCTATATTGGAGAAAGAAAAGGCGTTACTCTTGGAAAATGGTCAGCACTTATTAATGTAGTAGTTGTTGGTACATTTTCTATTCTTTCTACAATTCCTCTAAAAGAAGAATTTGTTTCTCACGAGATGGGTAATGTTGCCATTTCAACAGCCTTTGTAATTTTTGTATACATGGTTTTCTACATGATTTTCACTTCAGTTGTTGTTGATACACTTAATACAAAAAATAAAAAAGTTGAACTCCAAATATTCACTGCTAATGAAAATCTTTCCCAAGTCATATTAGCTAATATTCCTCATGGTTGTACAATCGTTCCTGGAAAAGGCGGATATACTGGAAATGATGTTTTTGTTATTTATATTTCTGTTAGTAAAAGGGAAACAAAACAAGTTGTTAAAGTTTGTAAAGAAGCAGATCCTAAATGTTTTATTAATGTCTTGCCAATGAATCAGGTTTTTGGAAGATTCTTCAAAAAACCAATTGAGTAGAATTGGAGGAAATATGAAAATTTTTAATAAATTATTATTAGTAATTTTTTCAAGCTTGTTTTGTGCATCTTGTGAATCTAATGAAAACATAAATGAAACAAGAAAATACGAAGATTATGCTGAATTTTCGTTTTCTGATGTAAATGAAATGTATAATTTAGAAGAGGAACATTATTATATCGAATTTTATAGTACAACGTGTCCTCATTGTGAAAAATTAAAGACAAGTTTATTTGATTATTTAGATAAATATAAAGAAGAAAAAGTAACTACAAAAGTTTATATTTTTGATGCTCATAGTTCTGAATCAGACTTTGGTAAAGCAATTAGATCATCATTTAAAACAAAGCAAGAAAACTATAATAGAGAAGAATTATTAAAAGAAATGGAAGATGCTAAACCATCAAAAGTTAGTGACACTTATTGGTTTGCTATTCCTGGTTTATTTGAAGTAACTAACGGAAAATATACAAGCTATACTTTAGGCAGCGAATCAATTGCATCTCTTTACGCTAATTTAAAGTAAGCGAAGACTTTAAAAAATACACTTAAAAGTGTATAATTTTTATCATGAAAGAAATAAGTTTTACAAAGCAAATAAAAGATGAACTTTCAACAAATGAAGTTGATAGCAACGAAGCAAGATCAATCATTGCTGCTTTTGCTCGTATAAACGGGAATATTTCTTTTTCAAACAAGAAAACAAAATTAACTTTAAAGACTGAGAATGCAAATATTGCAAAATATATTTATAAATTAATTAAACAAGAATTTGTTAGTGCTGAAATTAGCTTTAGTTTTTTACGTGTAATGAAACTTTATAAATCAACACAATATTTAATTAATGTTATTGATGGGGTTGATGAAATAGTTGAAGGGTTAAAAATTGACTTCCTTGATAGCAAAATCGATTACGAACTTCAAAATAAAGAAGAAAAAATTCGTGGCTATTTAGTAGGGTTATTTCTAGCTTCAGGGAGTTGCAACAATCCTAATACAAGCAATTATCATTTAGAAGTTTCGGTAAAAGATGAAAAATATGCTGAATCAATTGTAAAGTTAATTAACAAAACTAAAATGTTTTCTTTTAAGATTGCAAAGCGAAGAAATCAATATGTTATATATTTAAAACGCAGTGATAAGATTTCAGATTTTTTAAATTATATTAACGCAAATGCTTCATGCTTAGATTTTGAAAATATTAGAATTGATCGTGACTTTGCTAATTCTAATAATCGTCTTATGAATTGCGATTCTTACAATTACAAAAAGACTTTAGAAATTTCTTCCAAGCAAATTGAATATATAAATACAATTGATAAATATTTAGGTGTAGATAATCTTCAAAATGAGAAGATGAAATTACTTTGTAAAGCTCGACTCAATAATCCTGAAGCAAATTATAATGAACTTGCTGAGATTATTTCTGAAGAGCTAGAACAAAGTGTTTCAAAATCAAACGTAAATCATTTATTTATAAGAATTAAAAAGATGGCTGAGGAATACAATGATAGACATAGCTAAAATTAACATAAATTATGAGTTCGGAAAAAGAATTCAATATTTAAGAAAGAAAAAAGGTTGGTCTCAAGAAGAATTTGCTTTTGAGTGCGACATTAATAAGAATTATTTAAGTGATGTTGAAAGAGGTAGAAGAAATCCAACATTAAAAGTGCTCGAAAAAATTGCTAAAGGACTTGGCATTACACTTGAAGAATTGTTTAAAGGATTAGGAATTCGTTAATTCATAATTTTTAATTATAAGATAATCAACATTTTTAATAAAAATGTTTATTATTTTGGTTTTGAATAATATAATTAATTCATGCTAAAAACAAAAGGATTGATTGCTGTTACATCTCTTATTGTAATTACTGGAGCTCTAGGTGGAATTTCAGGATGGTTTTTAGGTTCAATGTTTAAGCCATTAAAGGCTTTAAATAATGATGTTGTTTCAGATTATCCTGTTGAGTATTCTAAAAATGTTGATTGTGTAGCAAAACTTTTTAGTGCAGCTAACGTAAATTCTCCAGAGGAATTAAAAAATATAGATCTTACAACACTAGTTGGGAAAAATGGTTTAACAGTAGGAGATATTGCTGAATGTTCGACCTATTTTTTATTTAGATATGATAATTTAATGAGCAAATCTTATAATTTGTCGCTAAGTAACACAATGGGATTTACAAATAAGCAAGATACTAGTTCAACGTGGATTAAAAATGGCGAACTTTATTTCAAAGAAAATATCTCTTATTCATCAAATGCCGGCTTTGGTGAAAGAATGTATAATTGCGATGATTCAAGCATAACAATCGTTACTAAACCTTTTGATAACAAAATTAATTATTATCGACAAACCGGTATTAAAACTGCTTTCAAATCGGATTTTTCTAATCCAACAAAATCAACATATTTCCAAAATGTTCCTGAAGAAGAAGCAGTAGATGAAAACGGCAATAAAATTCAAAGTTTTAGAACTACATTTCAAACTTCAGCCTTTACACCATTCAATTATTGTGTAAATGAAGCTAACGCTTTAAAAGATGAATCAGGAAATTATGCAACTTTGGAATTAAAAGATACATATAGCGGCGAAAACGTAACTATAAATAATGAGATTTCAAAAACAGAAGAAGGATATAAAATTTCAATAACTTTAAAAAATGAAGCATTAGATCAATACGGAAGTTATGTTTATTTAACAACAAGAGATTCTTCAAAAATTGCTAAAATGAAACAAAGACCAGGATATCTTAAAGTTGGATGGCAATTATATGTAGATAAAAAATTAGATTTAATAAAAATAAAGACATATGAATACTATAACGTGTATTCAGCAATTGTTGACAAAGTTCCAACTGACTCAACATCTGACATCTATTTTTATTACAATGATGACGCAGGTAAGATACCAAGCATAAAGGAGTCATTTCAATATGAACGACCAAAACGGGAATAAGAAAAAGAAATTTGTTGAATGGTTCTCTGACCTTCCTTGGTACCTATATTTAATCATTGCTTTAGGTGCGTTTTTCTTAGTTTATACAATAGTGTTTTATTTATTTTATTTTGTATTTTAAATAGGTGTCAAGTAAATTTACTTGACACCTTTATTTATAGAAAATATTCAAGATTTGCAGACTTTTTAGTATTTTTTAGTCATTAATCTCAATGAATTTAATACACAAATTATAGTTACGCCAACATCTGCAAAAATAGCTAGCCACATGATAAATGATTCAATTGGTAAGTTAGGAATTAAATTTAAAATCATAACAATTATTTTGGCAGAAATTGCAAAAATTAAGTTTGCCATAACAGTTCTATAATTTGATTTAGAAATTTTAATAGTTTTATTAATTCCATCTAAATCGTCATTCATAATTACAGCATCGCTAGATTCAATTGCTAAATCGCTACCAGCTAGACCCATAGAAATTCCAACATCAGCAGTTGTTAAACAAGCCGCATCGTTAATCCCATCTCCTACATAACAGACTTTAGAATTAGGCGCAGTTTTTGTAATTATCTCATTAAGATAATCAACTTTTTGAAGTGGTAAAAGATTAGCTTTATAATTTTTAATTTTCGCTTCTTCAGAAATTGACTTAGCTATTCTTTCGTTGTCTCCAGTAAGCATATAAGTATTTTTAACACCATTTTTATAGAAATTTTCAATTGCTATAATAGACGTATCTTTTATCTTATCTCTAATAGTTATTGTTCCAACAAACTTTTTATCATATGCACAATAAATAATTGTAAAAGGAGAATCAACTTGGTTGCAATTAATGCGATAATCATCAAGCAATTTTGCATTTCCTGCTAATAATTCTTTGTTCTTAAATAGCGTATAAATTCCTTTGCCAGAGATCTCTTTATAATCATTTAATAAAGAAGGGTTGATTAAAGATTTATCCTTTAGAATTGCTAATGCAATTGGATGCGATGAATAATATTCAGCATTTTGAACTAAGAAAAGCAAATCATCTTTCGAAAAACCTTCAGCGGGATCAATTGAAGAAATTTCAAAATTTCCTTTTGTGATAGTTCCGGTTTTATCCATAACAACAGTTTCAATTTTTCTAAAATTGTCTAGATAATTACCACCTTTAACTAAAACATTATTTTTACTAGCAATGCCTAAACTGACAAAATATGCCATAGGTATCGATAAAACGATAGCACAAGGGCACGAAATTACTAACATTGAAGCTCCTACTTGTATGTATCTCATCCAAATTTCAGAATTTGAATAATCTATTATTAAAGGAACAAAAATAGCGACTAAAAATGCTAGTGCGATAACAATAGGGGTATATATTTTTGCAAATTTAGTTATAAATTTTTCTGCTTTTGCTTTGTTAGAAGAAGCGCTCTCAACTAAATCAAGCATTTGAGACATTGTTGAATTATAAAATTCTTTTGTTGCTTTAATTATAATTGGTGAACCGATGTTAATTACTCCAGATATTATTTCATCACCAACACTACATTTTTTAGGTGTAGATTCACCAGTCATAGAAGATGTATCTAAAGATGAATTTCCTTCTACTATTACTCCATCTAAAGCAACCCTTTCACCATTTTTTACAATGAATAAATCACCTACTTGAGCATCAAAAGGATCTGAGATTTTTTCTACTTTATTATTATATAAAGTAATTGTATCAGGTCTTAAATCTATAATAGCTTTTATTGAATCCCTAGATTTATTAACGGCATATTTTTCAAACTTTTCACCTATTTGGAAGAACACTGTAACTGCTAATCCCTCTACAAATTCACCAACAGCTAAAGCAGCAATAGAAGCGATTAACGTTAATGTAACTTCATTAAAAAAGTCGCGTTTTGCAAGGTTTTTGCAAGATTTGACATATAAATCAAAAGAAATTAAAATATAAAAAACAAGAGTTATAGGTAATATAATTGCATACTTAAGAGTAGTATCTCCTACCTTTACATCACTATAAAAAATCTGCACAAAAACAAGTGCAATTGTAACAAGTGCAGAAATAAGAATTCTAAAGAAATCAAATCTCTTGTTAAGTTTCATTTACTTAATCCTCTTTAATGTGACTCCATCTTCAAAATTTAAACAAATCTCTTTTACTTTGATTAAGGCATCATCGGTTGCTTCAATAGTTAATCTTTCAGCAATAAAGTCAATTTGAGCATAAGTGACGCCATGAATTTTTTGAATTTTGCTTTCTAAAGTATTTGCACAATTAGCGCAATCTATTCCTGTTGCTTTGTATATTTGCTTCATTTTATTTCTCCTTTAAATGTTCTCTAGCTGTTTCAATAATTGTTGAAACGTGATCATCATCGAGTGAATAAATTACGTTTTTGCCAATCTTTTGATATTTAACGAGCTTATTGGTTCTAAGAATATTTAATTGATGTGAGCATGCACTTTTTGAAATATTTAATACATTACAAATGTCGCCGACAGTCAAAGAATTATTATCTAAAACCCATAAAATTTGGAGTCTAGTTGAATCTCCAAATATTTTAAAGAAATCGCTAATTTCATAGATTTCACTTTCTTCAATCATTTGTTGTTTAACTTTTTTAACAAGTTCAAGGTTGGTTGCAGGTGTATCGCAGTTCATAATTTATTCCTCCTTAAATATTATAGTTGAACAACTATTCAACTGTCAATAAGAATGATTACTATATTAAAAGCGTGATATCTATCACGTTTGGAAATGAAATAATTAATTCAAATTTTTGATTTTTATACATTAAAATTAACTTAAGAAACTGTTTTTAATGTTTAAGTTTATATTGAATATATAAACTTTTTTTGTCATAATTTTGTGCGTATGAGAACTAATGGAATTTTAATGGCAATTTCGTCATTGCCAAGTAATTATGGAATAGGGGATTTTGGTAAATATGCCCTTAAATTTGTTGATTTAATTTCTGAAGCAGGAATTAAAATTTGGCAACTTTTACCTATTAATCCTATTGGAAGTGGTGATAGTCCATATTCATCAAAATGTGGGAATGCTATCGATGAAATTTATATTGATCTTGAGGAATTGCATGAAGCTGGATTAATAAAAAGTTTGCCTTCATTCAATGCTAAAAGCAAATATGTTGAATATGGCGAAGTTAGAGAATATAAGAATAAAAAGTTAAGAGAAGCTTTTAAAAATCAAAACGATTTATCAAAGGCTGATTTTAATAAATTTGTTAATGAACATGAATGGCTTGATAATTATGCTAAGTTTTGTGTTTTATTGGTTAAAAATAATTATACAGATTGGTGGAATTGGTCAAACGAAGAAAAAAATGAAGCATATAATCATGTAATTGATTTTTCTGAAGACGAAAATGAAATTAATTTTATAAAATGGTGTCAATATATTGCATTTAAGCAATTTGCTAAACTTAAAAAATATGCAAATTCAAAAAATGTTGAATTGATGGGTGATATTCCATTTTATCTTGGTGGAAACAGTAGTGATGTTTGGGCAAATCAAGACGAATTTTTACTCGATGATGATGATAAACCATATAGAATCGCAGGTTGTCCACCTGATTATTTTTCAGAAACTGGTCAAAGATGGGGAAATCCTATCTATGATTGGGACTACATGTTAAGTGATGGATTTACTTTTTGGATGTCACGAATCAAAAATGCTTCATTATTATATGATTGTATAAGAATCGACCATTTTAGAGCTTTCGATACATATTGGTCAATTAATCCTGCATGTGAAACTGCTGTTGATGGAGTATGGGAAATTGGATATGGAAATGAATTTTTCTCTAAATTAAAAGTTGAAATGCCAAATTTAAAAATCTTAGCAGAAGATTTAGGCGATTTGTTCCCATCTGTTCATAAACTAAGAGATAAATTTAATCTTCCAGGAATGAATGTTATTCAATTTACTCTTTTAGATCCTGCTGCAGAGCAAAAAGAGAATCAAATTATTTATACAGGAACTCATGATAATGACACATTAATGGGTTGGTTAAAGAGTTTAGATGACGAGACTAAAGAAGCGCTAAAAATCAAACTTAAAACATTAAAAGTAAGTGGCAGAAGTATGTATGAAAAGCTTATCAATTATGTTTTTAGTTCTATCGATGATTACGCAATAATTCCAGTTCAAGATTACTTAAAATTACCTACAGAATATAGAATGAATACTCCTGGTATTTCTGGTGGATTAAACTGGAAATTTAGACTTACAAATTTTGATAATTTTGAAAAAGTTGTTCCAACAATTAAGGAACTAAACATTAAATATAAAAGATGAAAAAAATAGCATTAATATCTTTAGGATGCGTTAAAAATCAAGTTGATAGTGAAGCAATATTAGCTCTTTTTAAAGAACCAGATTTTAAAATTGTCGATAATTTAGAAGATAGTGATGCAATTATCATCAACACGTGTGGTTTTATTGAGCCTGCAGTTAGAGAAGCAATTGATACGATTTATGAAGCTGCTGAGTATAATAAGATTTTAGTTGTTGTTGGATGTTTCGTTGAAAGATTTTATAAAGAACTTGATGATCCTGCTTTCCCACATGTTGATTTATGGGTTAGATTTAAGGACGAATATAAATATTTACCACAAATGATTCAAGCTTTATTTAGTGGCGAAAAAGTTGCTCCAAAATTTGATATTTTTGATAGAATCCCTTCAGAATCTAATTATTTTTCATATATTAAGATTTCTGAAGGATGTGATAATTTCTGTTCTTTTTGCACTATTCCTTTTATTAGAGGTAGATTTGTTTCTCTTCCTGAAGATGATATTGTAGCTTATGCTAAAAAAGTGGTCGCTGAAGGTGGAAAAGAAATTGTTCTTATAGGGCAAGATCCAACAAGTTATGGAAAAGATTTAAAAGATGAAAATATAAATCTAGTTCACTTATTAAAAAGAATTGAACCTATTGAAGGATTAGAAAAAATAAGAATGCTTTATCTTTATCCTGATGGAATTACTGATGAATTGATTGAATTTGTTAAAACACATAAAAAGATGAGTAGATATTTTGATATCCCTGTTCAACATTGCTCAGATCGCATATTAAAACTTATGAATAGAAGAGATACGAAAGCTTCTACAGAAGAGGTTTTAAATAAAATTAAAAAAGAAATTCCTGATGTAATATTAAGAACAACGCTTATTGTTGGTTTCCCTGGTGAAACACTAGATGATTTCAACGAACTTAAAGAATTTATTAATAAATATAAATTTAATCATTTAGGTGTTTTTACTTACAGTAAAGAAGAAGAGACCAAATCAGCTAAATTTCCAAATCATATTCCTGAAGAAGAAAAAATAAGACGTAAAGAAGAAATTATGCAAATTCAAGCAAGGATTTCATATGAGCAAAACAAAGCATTAGTCGGAAAAGAATTTAACGCTTTTATCCACAAAATAAATAATAATGATTACAGTGTTAGATGCGATTATAATGCTCCAGATGATATTGATGGAAATGTGATTTTAAAAACAGATAAAGTTCATCAAGTTGGCGATTTAGTCAAAATCAAAATTGAAAAAGCATTTGTTTACGATCTCATCGCAAGTGAGCTATAAATAAGTTAAATATTAAGATAGTATTAAGATTTTCCCATTTTTTTGGGAAAATTTTTATTTTTTCCGGAAGAAATCGAGGTTGGCAACACTTGTATTAGTGAAAGGAAGTTTTTTGGGCTCAATCGGCGCCTCAAGGTTGAATAAACTAAGTATGAAAATACACGATTCTGGATTTTGATTATGAAAAAATTATTAACAACAAGAAATTTTAGGTTATACCCCACAAAAGAACAAAAATGCTTGCTAGATCGAGAATTTAAATTCTATAGGCATTATTTTAACGCTTTAAAATTGGCTATAGCAAAAAAGAGGGATGAATCATTATTACCATTAGTAGAACAAGACATTTTAGATGTTTTAAAATCGACTAAAGAAAAGATTTTAAGTTTGGATTTTGACTTTAAAAAGTATTATTACAGATGCCACATTAAATTTGCCTCTGATAATATGATGAACGCTTTTAAATATCCCCGAAAGAAAGGATTAAAAAGATATCGTTTAAATAAAACAACTATAAAAATTGATGATCCTTCGTGCTACGTTATGTTAAATCATCTTTATTTTAAAAATACGGAAAAAATTAAAATTAGACCAAAGGTTGAAACATTATCAGGAGTATCTTTTTATACTATTACTAAAAATAGAGATAAGTATTATTTAACAGCAGTCTCTTTTGTTGAAGAAATTAAAGCTAGGAAAACGGGTAAAGGTTGTGGGATAGACGTAGGATTTAGAAATGGTCTTGTTCTTTATAATACAGATGGAGCGGTAGAAGAATATAAATTTCAAAACGTTAAGGTTGATAGGTTATTTAAACAAGTTGAATTTTATAAGAAAACTATCGAACATCTTGAAGAAAAGAATAAAGATTATTTAAAATCTAAAAACTATCAAAAAGTGACTAATAAATTAGCAAGAACTTATGAACGAATTACTAATATAAGGAATCATGAATTCAATCTTGTATCTGAAGCACTTGCTTTAAAGTATGATCTAATTGTTTTTGAAGATTTAGAAATCGAAGACATATATAAGGGAAATGTCAAACGCTATGAAATTAGCAAAGCATCTTTTGGAAGATTTTTTGATTATGTTAAAAATAAGTGTCAAAAATATGGAAAGTATTTTATTAAAACTCCTCGTTTATTCCCTTCGAGTCAAATTTGTTCTGAGTGTGGCGTTATTCATAGAGAAATGAAAGATTATCGAGATATGAAAATGATGGTTTGTGAATGTGGCTATAAAGAAGATAGAGATATTAATGCTGCAAAAAACATTTTGCGTTATGGCTTAGAAGAGATTAGAAGGAGAAATCAAAATAGTAAAAACAAATTTAAGAAATCTAAAAACATGGAAGTTTAAAATCTTCTAAATCAAACTTAAAGAGAGATTTCGATTCCTAAATTAATTTTTGAATGATTAATTAATGAGAGTAGAGCTTTTAATAGCTCTTTTCGTGTATCTAGTTTTAATTGAATTTTTTATTTTCGAAATATTCAAATCCATATGTCGTAATTGAATTGCTTGGAAGATTATAAATGAATAAATTTGATTTAGGGATGACATCACCTTTGTTAGATAATGCTGAATGATAACAATGATTTGCAATTATATCTGCAGCTCTAATAAGTGTTACGGTTTTAGAGTCACAAAAATTTAATTCGACATCTTTAAGTTTAGCAAAAATTGGTTGGAAAAATGTGTCCCATGCGAAGTTAAAAGTACCATATTTAAATTCATTTAATAGGTTCTCTCTAAGCTCATATTTGCCATCAGTTGCAGTTTTGTGTTCATCAACATTTACAATAATTTTTCCAATTATATTTGGATTTAGTAGCTTTTTTGAAATCATTTGTTCGAAACATTTCTTTAAAACGATTTTATAAGCATAGTCTAAATAACGTTGTTTATGTTTTTTGTTTTCAAAAATTTTCTTTTCAATTTCCTTTTGCTTAATTGCAACACAAAATTTAAAAACCTGATTTAAAGATCTAAAAATTTTACTTTTTTCTTGATTAGTAATTCGTGCTGCTTTTAGTTCAACGCCTTTACTATATTGTGGTTTTTGTCTTAAAGTGTTTTCAACATGAATATATTTTCTAGTGATAATGTTTTTTTCTACTTTTCCAAAGCAGATGAGACCTGCAAATATGAAGTAGTTGTTATGTTTATAATCGAATACACCCGATTCATCTGAGTAAATATAAAGTTCCATAAAATAAAAAAGCCCTATGTCCGACGACATCAAATGTCGTTTAAACGTTAATTCGGTTGCATAGGTATACAGCTTAGTTTCCTAACTGCAAAATTATATTAACTTAAGCTCTTTTTAATTGCAATAGGGAAATTAAAAAAGATTGAAGCGAATATCAATCTTAACATGTTAATTGGTGCCTCTTGCTCCATTTTGACACAATTAAACAGTAAGGCAGAATTTTTGAACACTGAGAGGTCAAATTTTGAACATTTGAGTTTTTTTGAACATATGTTCTTTTTAATATTTAGTGTTACACAGTAATCATCAATCATATTTTGTCAAATTCTTTTATAAGCTCGTTTTTAGCGTCGGTGACATGTTGTCTAAAATAATTCGGCTTCCCTTTTTCTCAAGCTAATATTCGTTTAAGTTTTCTTTCCAATTCCGCAATAAGCTCTTTATTCTTAATTTCGTGAATTTTATTTGAATAATAGTTTTTGTATTCCCTATCAATGTATTTATCGATTATTGGAACAACATCTGATAAAAAAGAAAATTGATTTCACAGTGGTATTGCCAATGTGATAAAAACAAGATTCGATTCTATCTTCTGGCAAATCTAAATATCTTTGAATTCTTTCTTTTGC
>AUXO015585904.1_pt1 | contig 21311 bp, 14 predicted proteins | sample 768731 | NCBI WGS metagenome assembly AUXO01 (sample SAMN02715735, study PRJNA202380) | gut metagenome | biome: sheep rumen | host: Ovis aries | place: New Zealand: Palmerston North
ATATTAGATATAATAGAAAGATCAAGCAAAGGATCCGCAATAGATTCAGCATATGGATATAAAAAAGCAATAGATCAATATTACTTATCAAAAATGATGGCAGATAATAGTTATGAAGTAATAGATGATGAATATGAAATATCGGTATATAAAAGTGATGGACTAACAGTTTCAGGAGAAGAACCAACAGATGGTTGGGTTAAAGTAGAAAATGGTGAAGTCACTGATTTCTCATTCATAATAGGAGACTATGTAGTAACATATAATGCAGGAACTAATTCTATAGAAGCAGTAAAAGGAAGAGAACCAGCACTAACTCCAAAGATGCAAATAAAAAAAGAAGCTAAAGAAGCAGCTTTAGAAATAGTAAATAATCAAGCAGGAACAACAGGAATAACAGATATAACAGAAGGATGGGTAGCATTCATAAATAATACATTAAAAGCATACTCAGTAAGTGTTACAGTAAGTGATAAAACATTTATAGTAACAGATAATAATGTAGTATATGAAAATAATGAAATTACATCAAATAATGCAGTAGCTCAAGAAGGAACTGAAGTAGCTTCTAAAACGCAAGCAGAGCAATTAGTTGTAGCTTATAAAGTAGATACATATGTAAAAGCTGCCCTAACAGCTAATTCATCACTTACAGATGAAACGGCTAAAACAGTATCAGAAATGAGTGGTGTAACAACAAACGCACCAGATAGTGGATGGATACATTTTAATGTTGATAATAATAGTGTAGTAATAGTAGATTATTCATTAACATATGGTGATTTAACAGCTAATTATCAATCATTAACAGATAATAACTATGTATCAACATTTGGAGCATCTAGAAATAAACCAGCGATTATAGCACTTGGAAGTCCAATATGTTATGGACCAACAGGGCAACAAGAATGCTTTAAAATAATTAAAATATTTACACAAGAAGGAACACAAAAAGCAATGTTATTTGCAGATTATAATTTAAAGAAAGATACAACAACAGATCCTGTAACATATAAACAAGATGCATCTTCACCTGATTCAATAAGATTCTCAGGTAGTGTTTATTGGATGGATATTACAACAATACCAAACACGTTAAAGTCAGCATATTCAAATAATGGTGCATATAGTTATGATTCAGCAAATTATAAATTTGTAGATACAAATAATACTCAAGTATATCCTAATATATATGACTCAAATAGTAATACACACGGATATGTAGAAGGTTATTTAGAAACTTTAAAAACAACAACGTACGGATTACCTTCATCAGCAACAGGAAGATTATTATATTATGATGAAGCATATGATACATCAATGTTTGTGAATGATGAGGCACGAGCAAATGGAGAATCTTACTGGCTCGGTTCGGCTCAAACCAGTACCAAAGTGATGTTTGTGTTCCGCGGTGGCGGCTTTAACAACAGCTATTACGACAACAGCTACGGGGTGCGTCCGGTTATAATAATTCCAACATCTGATCTCTAAGAGGGAGCTGATTTTGTAAAAAATCGGTCCCAAAATCAAATTCGAATGAATGTCGACAAATAAAATTTGGTATTATTATGTAAATATTTAATAATATATTAATTTAAATCATAAATAGTTATTTAATTATTTATGATTTTTTGTCATAAAATGTAAAAAGAAAAAATATAATAAGTGTAATTGGAAAAAACAGTTGACATATGACAACCTGTCATAATATAATTGATATGTTGTCATAAAAGGAGGAAACATGTTACAATTAAAAAAAATAAAAAAGAGTTATAAGACTGGAGATTTTATTCAGCATGCGTTAAAAGGTATTGATCTAGAATTTAGAAAGAATGAATTCGTAGCTATACTAGGACCTAGTGGAAGTGGTAAAACAACACTATTAAATATAATAGGTGGACTTGATAGATATGATAGTGGAGATTTAATAATAAATGGTAAATCAACAAAAAAGTTTAAACAATCTGATTGGGATGCTTATAGAAATAATAGTATTGGTTTTATTTTTCAAAGCTATAATTTAATTAGTCATATAAGTGTATTAGAAAATGTTGAAATGGGTATGACACTAAGTGGAATGAATGCAAAGAAACGTCATAAAAAAGCACTTGAATTATTAAAAAAAGTAGGCTTAAAAGAACATGCTCATAAAAAACCTAATCAATTATCTGGTGGACAAATGCAAAGAGTTGCTATAGCTCGTGCTTTAGCAAATGATCCTGATATAATACTTGCTGATGAACCAACTGGAGCACTTGATACAAAAACAAGTACTCAAATAATGGAATTAATTACAGAAATAGCAAAGGATAAGCTAGTAATAATGGTAACACATAATCCAGAACTAGCTAATGTATACGCAAATAGAATAGTAGAGTTTAGAGATGGAGAATTAATAGATGATTCTAATCCTTTAGATAGTGATAAGGAAGAAAATACATATAATATTAAAAAAACATCAATGAATTATCTAACAGCTTTAAAATTATCATTTAATAATATTAAAACAAAAAAGGGAAGAACACTAATAACTGCATTTGCATCTAGTATAGGTATAATTGGAATTGCTTTAATATTATCTTTATCAAATGGTTTTAAATTACAAATTGATAAATTTGAAAAAGATACTTTATCACAAGCACCAATAATTATTTCAAAGCAATCAATGGATATGCAGCAAATGACAAATATTGTACAAGAGGATGATTATTTAATAGAATATCCAACTGATGAGGTAATTCATCCACAAAAAACTGTAGAAACAATGATTCATATTAATAAAATTACAAAGGAATATATGGATAAAATAAGGAGTATTGATTCAAATAAAATAGGTGGAATTGCATTTCAAAGAGCAACTAATCTAAATCTTATCACTAAAATAAATGGTAAGACTAAACAACTAGGACAAAACATATCTATTGTACCTACACCTAGTACACTAGATAATAAACAAGCAAGAGTTGTGAAAGATAATTTTGAAGTGATATATGGTGAATTAACTGAAAAAAAAGAAGATCTTGTATTATTAGTTGATTCAAAAAATAGAGTATCAGAATCATTATTAAAAGAATTAGGCTTTGAACAAGAAAATATAAATTTTAAAGATATTGTTGGAAAAGAATTTAAATTAATATTAAATAATGATTACTATAAAAAAATAGGAGAATTCTATACAGTTAATACTGATTTAGAAAAACTATACGAAAGTAATAATGTAATTACACTTAAAATATCTGCAATAATGAGAGGAAAAGAAGGTAGTGACTTTGCTAAAATGTCAGGTTCAGGACTAATGTATAATAATTCATTAACTGATTATATAATAGAAAAAAACAATCAATCTGATATAGTAAAATCACAAAAAGAGAAAGATTATAATATTTTAACAACTTCACCTTTTAAAAATGATGATGAAAAAGAAACAATGCTATCATATCTTGGAGCAGAAACTTCTCCAATAATGATAAGCATTTATCCAAGTGATTTTGATTCAAAAGATGAAATACTAAAAGTATTAGATGATTATAATGAAGGAAAAAGCGATGAAGATAAAATAATCTATATTGATGAAGCAAAATTAATAACAACAATGTCAGGAAATATTATGGATGCCATAACAATAGTACTGATAGCATTTTCTGCAATATCACTAGTGGTATCGTCTATAATGATTGGAATAATAACATATATATCTGTACTAGAAAGAACAAAAGAAATTGGTATATTAAGAGCACTTGGAGCAAGAAAAAAAGATATAACAAGAGTATTTAATGCAGAAACATTTATAATTGGGCTTACTTCAGGAACGCTAGGACTATTAATTGCTAAAATATTAACATTCCCTGCAAATAGAATAATAGAAAAATTAACAGAACTAAAAGATGTTGCAAAATTAAATCCGAAACATGCGCTAATACTTCTAATAATAAGCATCCTTTTAACAGTAATTGGTGGATTTATACCTGCAAAAATTGCTGCTAAAAAAGATCCAGTGGAAGCACTTAGAACAGAATAATGCCAACATTAACATTTATTAATTTACCAGAAGAAAAGAAAAATATAATAATAGAAGCATCAATAAAGGAATTTAAAAGAGTTCTTTTAGCAGATGCTTCTATTAATAAAATAATAAAGGATGCAAATATTTCAAGAGGTAGTTTCTATACATATTTTAAAGACATAAATGATTTATATGCATATTCATTAAATAAATATAAAGAAAAACTAATTAAAACAATAAAACAGTCACTTAAAGAATCAAGTGGTGATTTATTTGAAACAACAAAAATGTCATATGAAAAAATTTTAAAAATATGCTCAGAAGATAAAAAGCTATTTAAAAATATCTTCTTAAACTTTAACTACAATATATCAATAAGAAATAAAATGCAGGAAGAAAGTATCGAAGATAAATATAAATTTGTTGAATTAATCTCAAAAATAAAAAAAGATAATCTAAACATAAAAACAGAAGAAGAATTATTTTACATATTGGACATTATAATGGGATTTGTAATGCATGGATTAATAGATCTATTTATGGATAAAGAAACAGAAGAAGAAGTATTAGAAAAATTAAATAATCAACTAGAAATATTAAAACGAGGAATATATAAGGAGGACTAAAATGAAAATATTGCTAAAACACTTAAAACAATATAAAATATCAATTCTATTAGTTTTTATATCCTTATTTATAGGCGCAATGTGCGACTTATCACTTCCTGACTATACTGCTAAAATAGTAGATGTAGGAATAAGACAAAATGGAATAGAAGACAATGTATTTGAAAAAATAAAAGAAGATGATCTAAAAACAATAGAACTTTTCCTATCAAAAGAAGAAAAAGAAAAAATACTTGAAAACTATGAATTAGATGGGACATATAATCTAAAGAAAATAGACAAAGAAACAAGAAAAGAAATTTCAAAAATACTACTTACTCCAGAAATAACAATTAAAATGATAGAAGGAGAAAGTGGTAAAGCAATACTAAAAAGTATGAATTTAGAAACAAAAGAAGAATTCTATAAAATTTTAAAAAGTAATGACAAAAAAGAAATAATTGAAAAAATAGAAGAAAAGTATAATGAAATTGATGACAAGCTAAAAATGCAAATTGGAATAGAATATGTAAAAGGCGTATATCAAAACGTAAATATGGATATTGCTAAAACACAAAATAATTATATAAAGATATCAGGATTAAAAATGATAGCGCTTTCATTACTTAGTGCAATAACAATTATAATAGTATCATATTTATCAAGTAGAATATCAGCAAGATTTGGTTCATCAGTAAGAAGAGAAGTAGTAGAAAAAGTAATGAGTTTCGGAAACAAAGAAATGAAAGAAATAGGAACAGCTTCTCTAATTACACGTAGTACAAATGATATAAACAGGATACAAATGACTTTAACAATGTCACTTAGAATTGCTGCATTCGCACCAATAATGGGAATAGGTGCATTACTAAAAGTAATAAATAATCCGCTTAATTTTATATTAATAATAGGTATTTCACTAATTCTAATTTTAGTGATAGTATTATTTACAGTAGTAATTCCAAAATTTAAAATACTACAAAGCTTAATAGATAGAGTAAATCTGGTATTTAGAGAAACACTTAGTGGATTACCAGTAATAAGAGCATTTGCAAATGAAAAACATGAAGAAGAAAGATTTGATGAAGCAAATAAAAATCTAAAGAAAGTAAATCTTTTTGTAAATAGAATAATGTCAGTAATGATGCCAACAATGAATCTAATAATGAATTTTATATGCATTTTAATTGTGTATATAGGCGCAAAAAGAATAGATTTAGGTACAGTTCAAATAGGAACACTAATGGCATTTATACAATATACAATGCAAATAATAATTTCATTTTTAATGATATCAATGATGTCAATAATGATACCAAGAGCAATAGTATCTATTAAAAGAATAGCAGAAGTATTAGACAAAGATCCAATGATTAAAGAACCAGTTGTAATAGACGAAATTGGAGAAAAATTCAAAGGAAATATTGAATTTAAGGATGTATACTTTAGATATCATGATGCAGATGAAGATATACTTGAAAACATTTCATTTAAAGCAAGTCCTGGAACAACTACTGCAATAATAGGTGGAACAGGATCTGGAAAATCAACATTAATTAATTTAATACCAAGATTTTTCGATGTAACAGGTGGCGAAATACTAATAGATGGAATTAATGTTAATAAACTAGACTTATATACTCTAAGAGAGAATATAGGATATGTGCCACAAAAAGGAATACTATTTAAAGGTACAATAAAGGAAAATATAGCATTCGGAAAAAAGAGAATAGACAAAAAGAAAGTGGAAGAAGCAGCTAGAATTTCACAATCAGAAGAATTCATAAACGAAAAGAAAAATAAATACGATGAAGTTATATCACAAGGTGGTACAAATGTATCTGGAGGACAAAAACAAAGACTATCGATAGCACGAGCAATCTACAAAAATCCATGTATATATATATTTGATGATTCATTTTCAGCATTAGATTTTAAAACAGATAAAAATCTAAGACACGAATTAAAATCAGTAACAAAAGATAGTACGGTGATAATAGTTGCTCAAAGAATTAGTACAGTACTAAATGCTGATCAAATAATAGTTTTAGATGAAGGAAAAATAGTAGGAATTGGAAAACATGAGGAACTAATGAAGAACTGCGAAATATATAAAGAAATAGCACTTTCACAGGTAACAGAGGAGGAACTAAATGGCAAATAATAGAAGAAGAGGTCCAGGAATGCAAGTAGAAAGAGCAAAGGACTTTAAAGGGACATTAAAAAAACTCCTATACTATATGAGTGATTATAAAATAGGACTTATAATAGTAACATTATTCGCAGTTGCATCAACAATATTCTCAATAATAGGCCCAAAAATACTAGGAAACACAATAACTGAATTATCAGAAGGATTTATGAAAAAAATCTCAGGATTTGGTGGAATAGATTTTGATAAGATAACAAAAATGTTATTAGGACTTTTAATACTATATATCATTAGCGCAATATTTACATATATTCAAGGATTCATAATGGCAGGTATATCACAAAAAACAACATATAAATTAAGAAAAGAAATATCAGAAAAAGTTAATAGACTACCAATGTCATATTTTGATAAAAAAACAAATGGAGAAACTTTATCACTTGTAACAAATGATGTTGATACATTAAGTCAAAGCCTAGATCAAAGTGCAACACAATTAATTACAAGTTTGATAACAGTAATAGGAATTCTTATAATGATGTTAAGTATTGATCCATTAATGACATTAATTGCGCTAGGAATAATACCGATAACGTTAATATTTGTAGGAACAATTATTAAATTTTCTCAAAAGCACTTTAAAAATCAACAAGATTATTTAGCAGATATAAATGGATCAGTAGAAGAAATGTATGGTGGACATAATATTATTACATCATTTAATGCACAAGAAAAATTAATGGAAAAATTTGATAAGCAAAATGAACTATTATATGAAGCATCATGGAAAAGCGGGTTTCTTTCAGGACTGATGCATCCAATAATGGCATTTATTGGAAATCTAGGATATGTTGTAATATCAATAATAGGTGGATATTTTACAATAAAAGGGAGAATAAAAATAGGAGATATTCAATCATTTATTAGTTATAATAAAAACTTCACCCATCCAATAACACAAATTGCGCAGATACTTAATATGATTCAATCTATGATTGCAGCAGCAGAAAGAATATTTGAATTTTTAGAAGAAAGAGAAGAAGATAATAGCTATAAAGAGCAGGTTGATATAGAAAAAATTAAAGGAAGCGTAGAATTTAAGCATGTAAAATTTGGATATGATGAAAATATAATTATAAATGACTTTAATGCTAAAATTAAGCCAGGACAAAAAATCGCGATAGTAGGTCCAACAGGAGCCGGAAAAACAACGATAGTAAAACTATTAATGAAATTCTATAATTTAAATGATGGTGAAATACTAATAGATGGAAAAAACATAAATAAACTAAATAAAAAAGAATTTAGAAAAGTTTTTGGAATGGTTTTGCAAGACTCATGGGTATTCTCAGGAACGGTAATGGATAATATTAGATATGGAAATTTAAATGCATCGGATAATGATGTAAAAGAGGCAGCAAAAACTGCGCATGCTGATCATTTTATTAAAACTTTACCAGATGGATATAATATGGAATTAAATGAAGACACAAATAATATAAGTGGAGGACAAAAGCAATTACTAACAATCGCACGAGCAATTTTAGCTGATCCTAAAATATTAATATTAGATGAAGCAACAAGTAGTGTAGATACAAGAACAGAAGTATTAATTCAAAAAGCCATGGATGAACTAATGAAAGGAAGAACATCTTTCATAATCGCACATAGATTATCAACGATAAAAAATGCAGACATGATACTAGTTATGAAAGACGGGGATATTATAGAAACAGGATCTCATAAAGAACTAATGAAACAAAATGGTTTTTATAAAAATCTATATAATTCCCAATTTGAAGAATGATAAATTATCAATTAGAACTCGAAAAAACACTAAAAGAAATAAATGGTACAAAACCCAAACTATTATTGCATGTCTGTTGCGCTCCTTGTTCAAGTTATGTACTTACATATTTATGTGATTACTTTGATATAACAATTCTTTATTATAATCCAAATATTTCGCCATATGATGAATATGAAAAAAGGTTAAATGAAGCAAAAAGATTAATAAAAGAACTAAATAAGAATAACATTCATATTATGGAATGTGGATATGAAAATGAAGAATTTGAGAAAATCGCAAAAGGATTAGAAGATGTACCTGAAGGTGGAATTAGATGTAGGAAATGTTATAAACTAAGGATAGAAAAAGCAGCTAAGTATGCAAAAGAAAATAACTTTGATTATTTTACTACAACATTAACAATCAGTCCTTTAAAAAATTCGCAGGTATTAAATCAAATTGGAAAAGAATTGGAAGAAAAATATAATATAAAATATTTATATTCAGATTTTAAGAAGAAAGAGGGATATAAAACAAGTATAATTCTTTCAAAAAAATATAATTTATACAGGCAAAATTATTGTGGATGTATATATTCAAAAAAAATTATGGATGAAAATTCATAATTTTTTTCTAATTATATCGAAATTAAAAAAAATATGTTATAATTGAATTAAATGATAGGAGTGATATAATGGAAAAAACAGGATATCCATCTATTGATAAACTACATGAACAAGGACATAGTTTTATTGCTCGACATCCAATAATCCCTAATATGAGTATATATAATATGATAAAAGCTGCAAATTTAACATATGGAAATAGAGCAGCAATAGATTGTCTAGATTTGAAAATAACATATAAAAAACTATTTGAAATATCAAAAATAATATCAAAAGCATTTAAAGAATTAGGAATAAAAGAAAATGATATAATTCCTGTGTCTATGCCAAATTATGCTCAAGCAGTAGCTATTTTTCTCGCTGCAAATAGAATTGGCGCAACAATATCATTTTTAAATCCAGGATGTAGTGATGCTGAAATAAAGTATTATGCAAATTTATTTGAATCGAAAATTTTAATAAACTATGATAAAACAATAGAATATAATAAAAAAATGATTGAAGGAACGGGATTAAAGCAAATAATAACACTTGATCAAAAAGACATTAATTCTGCATCATTTAGCCCTAAATTAAAAAACATAATAGGTTACTCGGATTTTATTTCATTTAGTGAACTTGAATCAATAGCGAGTTACTATGATAAAATGTATAGAACAGTATATGGAAAAAATCAAAATGCCTTAATTTTATTTACAAGTGGTTCAACAGGGAAACCAAAATCAGTTGTAATAACAAATCAAAACGTTATAGCTTCAGGAATATATATGAAAAATACAGGTGGAATAAAAGCAAAAAAAGGAGAAAAGTGTCTTGTATGTGTACCATTTAGTTATCCATATGGCTTTGCAACATCGACACTAATGACACTACTATGTGGAAGAGAAGCTATTTTAGCACCAAGCCTTGATCATAAAAATGTAAATCAGTTTTTGAAAAAAAATCCTAACTATATATTTGGAAGTCCTGCTGTATTAGAAATGATGAAAAGATCAACAGAAGAAGATATAGATTTATCATCAGCACATTCATTTGTATCAGGAGGAGATTTTCTTACACCAGAAGAAGCAGAAAGAGGAATCGAATTTTTTAGAAGACATGGAGCAAATATAGAATTTTATAATGGCTCAGGTAATGCTGAAAGTGTCGCAACAAGTACAATGGCAGTAGGATCAAAAATTAAAAGAAAAACAGTGGGAAAACCATTAGTGGGAAGTACCGCAATTGTAGTAGATCCTGAAACATATGAAGAAAAAAAATATCTAGAGGAAGGACATTTATGCATATCAGGTAAACACATATTTAAGGAATATTATAAAGAACCTGAATTAACAAAAAGAGCAAAATTAATATATAAAGGAAAAACTTATTTAAAAACAGGCGCAATTGGATATTTAGATGAAGAAGGATATTTTACAATGACAGGAAGAAAATCTAGATTTAAAATATTATCAGACGGAAACAAACTTTATCCAGAGCATCTAAAACTATTCTTATCAAGAATAGCATGCGTAGAAAGATGTGCTGCGGTAGCAAAACCAAATCAAGATACATTATGGGAATCAAAAGCATATATAGTACTAAAACAAGGATATGAGAAAACAGAAGAACAGGCACAAAAAATAATTGAAATATTAAAACAAATGGTAATAGAACTTGAAAATGAAAATACAAATAACATTTTAAAAAGTTTTGAAATACCAAAAAGTATAACATTTGTTGATGAAATACCACTTATTGCATCAGACAAAGAAGATTATAATCTATTAGAACAATGGGCTAAAGAAGAATATGAAGGAGAACATAGACAAAAGAAAATAGGAGGGAAAAGATGAAAACAGGTATATATTTTTTAATACAATCGTTTTTCTTTTCAATATTACTTATAATAGTTTACTTTAACAAAAAAAGACTAGAAACAACTGAAAATAAGATATACTCATATTTGATAATTACCTCCCTAGTAGAAATATTACTTGAACTAATATTAGATATATTAATGCCTGTATATAAAAAGTATATATTATTAAGCACATTTATCGCAAAAACATATTGCGTTGTAATTTTAGTTTGGTTATCTTTACTTATAACATATGTAACATTTATTACTGTTACACAAAAAACTAAACAAGAAAATAAAAAAACGATAAAAAATACATTAATTGTAATAACAATAATAAGTACAATACTAATATATATTTCACCAATTAATTTCTATTATGAAAATGCTGTATATTATACGTATGGACAAAGTGTTAATATTGATTATATTATGTCATTTGGATACGTATTAGTAGGAATAATATGTTTAATATGGAATAAAGAAAACATAAAAAGCAAAAAATATGTACCAATTCTAACATTTTTAATAATAGGTGGATTTGCAGGATATATACAAATGAAATATCCATCACTTCTTCTTTCTACAGGGGTACATACATTTATAACATTTTTAATGTACTTTACAATTGAAAATCCAGATATGCAGATGGTTGAAGAACTAAGTGAAAATAAAAAATTAACGGAACAAAACTATGAAGAAAAAACAAGATTTATTTTTAAAATATCACAAGATTTAAAAAAACCATTACAAGATATAATAAATATAAGTAATGAACTAATAGATAATCCAAAAGATATAGAAGAAAAAATCAAACTAATAAATACAAATTCTAAACAACTATATACATATGTAAATAGTACTTTAGATGTATCAAAGATGGATATAAATAACCTAAAAATAATTGAAAATACGTATAATACAAAAAACTTTTTTGACGAATTGAAACTAAGAATAAAATCTGAAATTAGTAAATCAAATAAAAATATTATATTTAGGTGTAATATATCAGATGATATTCCAAGATATTTAAATGGTGATAATACAAAAATAAAACAAATAATACTTTCTATAATATTTGACTCAATAAAATACACAGAAGAAGGATTTATTGAACTAAGTATAGATACAATAATAAAATATGGAATATGTAGACTAATGATAGAAATATCTGATTCAGGACAAGGAATGAGTATTCATAAAATTAATACAATATTAAATGTATCAGAAAAAATAGAATCAAAAGAACAAGAAAGAATAGATAAACTAGATATATCATTACCGCTTGCTCATAAAATTATAAAATCACTAAATGGTAGTTTTATAATTAAAAGTGAAGAAAATAAGGGAAGTAGTTTTTTAATAACAATTGATCAACAAATAAAAGAAAATAAAAGAGAAAATTCTTTAGAAAAGTATTCTAAAAAAATATTAAATGAAAAAAAAGCTTTAATAGTAAGTGTTGATACAAAGAGTGTAAATGAAATAATAGAAAAATTAGAAGATTATGAAATAGTGAACTCATTATATGGTAAAGATGCAGTAGAAAAAATAAAAAATGAAATATTTGAATTTATAATAATTGATGATGAATTAAAAAATGAAAGAGGAATTCAAGTATTAAATCAAATAAAGAAATTAACAAGCAAGCCTATATATATACTATTAGATAAAAGTAAAGAGTTTATGAGTGAACACTATATAGAAGATGGATTTACGAATTATATCATAAAGGAAAGACTAGATGAAGAAATAAAAAAAATAAAAAAATAGTACTGTTTTACAGTACTTTTTGATAGGAGCTAATATGAAAAAAATTATTTTAATATGTACAATAATTCTTCTTACAGGATGTTTAGGTGAAGTTACAAAAGGATATATTACAAAAAACTGTACAAAACGTGAATTAATTAATGGTGATTATATTGATACAGATATACGTATAAAATCAAAAGAAGGCAAAGTGGAAAACATAATAATAACGGAAACATATGATAAAAATATGGATATGGAAAGTATACAATACAGTAAAAAATCAGAAAAAGCTATGTTTGAACAAACAAGTGGAATTACACTTGAACTAGGGGATGGAATTTTTACATATAATATAGATACTAAAAATGCTTCAGAAATAGTAAAAGAAAAATTTAAAATTTATGATGAACAACATAAGCAAATTAAGTATTACGAAGAGGACGGATACAAATGCAAATAGTAGAAACTAATACTAATATGTGCTAAAATATCAAAAAAAGGAGAAATTATGAAAAAAATTAAATATTACTTATTATCATTTATAATACCAATTGTAGTTATGTTTTTTCTATATCTATTTTCTGGAATTATAATAGGAAATAAAAATATACTAACCGTTGATTTAGCAAATCAATATGTTGAGTTTTTTGCTGCGCTTAAAAATGTATTAAATGGAAGTATAAGTCCATTTTACTCATTTAGTAAAACACTTGGTGGAAATTTTTTTGGACTAATAGCTTATTATCTAATGAGCCCATTTAATATATTAATTATTTTCTTTAATAGAGTAGATATACCAAAATTCGTATTAATAATAAATATATTAAAAATTGGATTTTCTGGTCTAACAAGTTATTTATTTTTTGAAAAAACATTTAAAAAAGGAACAACTTCATTAGTATTTTCAATATCATACTCATTAATGGCATATAACATTGCATATAGTCAAAATATAATGTGGTTAGATGGGGTTATAATGCTTCCATTAATTTTTTTAGGAGTAAATAGGTTAACTATTAAAAAGCCGACGCTATTTTATATATCACTAACATTATCAATCATATTTAATTATTATATAGGATATATGTCATGTATATCATCATTAATATATTATATATATTTAATATATTTAAAAGAGAAAAAGATAAATATAAAAGATATTTTTTACTGTATTAAGTATATATTAATAAGTGTATTAACATCAGGTATAATACTTATTCCAGCAATTTTTTCATTAATGCAAGGAAAAGCAAATGGGATGTTAGGTGATTTTGTTCCAAATCAAAGATTTGCATTATTTGATTTAATAACAAGATTTTATATTGGAACATTTAAAAACAGTGATATATTAGGATCACTTCCAAATGTTTATATATCACTCATAATGATAGTACTAGTTATTTATTATTTCTTTAATAAAAATGTAAATAATAAAGAGAAAAAAGCATCATTAGTACTAATATGTGTTTTTCTACTTGGATTTGTATTTTCACCTATAAATACAATTTGGCATACATTTAGAAATCCTGTAGGTTTCCCATTTAGATACTCATTTATGTTTGATTTTATACTTCTTATTATAGCTTATAAAAGTCTTTTAAAAATAAAAGAAATAGATAAAGTATATATAAAAAAATTTATTTTTTATTTAACACTCTTAACATTATTAATAGATAAACTTTTATATACAAAATCAATGTATTACAAAATAATAGGTACGTTAGTATTAATGTGTATATATCTTATATACTTATATAAAAATAAAAACAAAGAACTAAGTAAATTAATAGTATTATTAGTAACTTTTGAAATGGCATTGAATGGTGGAATTACAATATATAATATTAAATATCAAAATAAAGTTAAATATGAAACTTTTGTTACACAAACAGGTGAAATAGTTGATAAAATAAATGAAAAAGAAAACACATTCTTTAGAATGGAAAAGGATTATTCATATTCATCAAATGATGAATTACTATTAAATTATAATGGTATATCACATTTCAGCAGTACATATGAAGGTTCAAATAATATTTTTTTAGGAAAATATTTAGGAATATTTAATAGATTTTATGTAACAAATTATTATGGATCAACATTAGTTACAAATTCATTATTTAATATCAAATATTTACTTTCAAAAAAAGAATTAACATACTATAATAAACTAGATAAAAAATATGATATAAATACTTATGAAAATATATATAATTTACCCCTTGGATTTATTACAGATAATATAAATAAACTTGAATTAAAAAAATATGAACCATTTATAAATCAAAATAACATATTAAAATATATGGATAGAAATTTAGAAGATGTTTTTTATAAGAATAGTTATGAAATAAGTTATAATAACTTAAAATTGGATGAAAACGAAGAAAAAGTTGTTTATAAAAAAATAAATCCAAATGATAAAGCATCAATAAAAATAAAAATAAATACAGATTATCCAGGAATTTTATATGGATATATGTCCTGTGAAAAATATAAGGATGTAGATGTACTGTTAAATGGAAAAAGTATAATTGATATAAAAGATGAAAACGGATATCAATGCAATGTATTAGAACTAGGAAATTATGACAAGGATGTAGAACTTGAACTAGAATTTGTTCTACTTGAAAATGAAATAAGACCAAAAGAATTTATGTTTTATACACTTGATTTGGAAAAATTTAGTAAGGCTATAGAAACATTAAAAAAACATGAAAGTCTAAAAGTAATAGAATATAAAGGTGACTACATAAAAACTAATATAAATGTTAGTTCACAAAATAAGACATTATATACATCCATTCCATATGATAAAGCAATGAAAGTATATATAGATGGAATTGAAATTAAACCAGATAAACTATTTGATGCGTTGATTTCATTTAATATTCCAAAAGGAAATCATGTTGTAGAATTTAAGTATGTTACAAGAGGATTAAAAGAAGGCGCAATAATAAGCTTAGTTGGAATAGTAATATTTATTTATAATAGAAAAAAACACCAGTAAGGTGTTTTTTAATTATTATTGTTAATTTTTCACAAAATATACAAATTTATATGTATAATTATATATGAGGTGACAAATTTATGAAAATATTAATAGTAGATGATGAACCGCTTATAAGAGAAGTAATAAAGGAGTATTGTGCTTTAGAAAACTATTGTGTATTAGAAGCAGAAAATGGAATTGAAGCATTAGATAAAGTTAAAAATAATGATATAGATATAATAGTTCTTGATATAATGATGCCAAAATTAGATGGTTTTAGTACTTTAAAAGAAATTAAGCAAATTAAAAATATACCAGTAATATTATTATCTGCTAGAAAAGAGGAGTTTGATAAGTTAATGGGTTTTGATTTAGGGTCGGATGATTATATGACAAAACCATTTTCTCCTAAGGAATTGATTGCGAGAATAAAGGCTGTTTTAAAAAGGACAAATAAAGTAGTTGATGAATATGTTTATAAGACTTTAAGGATTGATTTTAAGGGTCATACGGTATATATAGGTAATGATGAGGTAAAGTTGACACCAAAGGAGTTTGAATTATTGTCATATTTTGTTAAAAATGAAAATATTGCTTTATCAAGAGAACAATTATTAAGTAAAATATGGGGTTATGATTTTTTTGGAGATGATAGAACAATTGATACTCATATAAAGATGTTAAGAAACAACCTAAAACAGTATAGAGATTTAATAGTAACAGTAAGAAGTATGGGATATAAATTTGAAATCAAAAAGTAATTTAAGAAGTAAAATATGGATATATTTAATAATTTTTTCATTAGGTATATTGATATTTTTATGGTTGTTTCAAATTATATTTTTAGATAGGTATTATAAATGGTATAAAACCAGAGAGTTAGTAAGTACGGTTGGTGCGATTGCTACAAATTATACTGATTATAATTTAGAACAAACTTTGGATAGTTTATCTCAGGATAAGGGAGTATGTATAGAACTCATTAAAAATAATAAGTTGGTATATTTATCTAATACATTTAATAGAGGATGTATTGCGAATGCTCAGGATAATTATAATTATAAAAATGATTTTATTAATTCTAATAATAATTCGGCACGATATACATTAAAAAATCCAAGATTTAATAATGAGACGTTAGTGCTTGCGGTGAAAGTAAATGATAATACGCATTTATTTGTTAGTGCGTCACTTGAACCTATAGATGCTACTGTAACAATACTTAAAAGTCAGTTTTTTTATGTATCATTAATTGTTATAATTTTGTCATTAGTGATATCATATTTTATATCTAAAATAATATCTGATCCTATAATAAGGATAAAGAATAAGGCTAATATGATGGCGAAGGGGAAGTATGATATAACGTTTGAAGAAAGTGAGATAGAGGAGATTGATGATTTATCAAAGACTCTTAATTATGCTTGTAATGAACTGAATAAGACTGAGGATGTAAGAAGAGAATTGCTCGCTAATGTTTCTCATGATTTAAAGACTCCTCTTACAATGATAAAGGCTTATGCTGAATTAATTAGAGATGTTACTTATAGGGATAAAGAAAAGATGAATAAAAATTTAGATACAATTATTGAAGAGGCTGATAGATTAAATATACTTGTAAATGATATTTTGGAATTATCAAAAATAAATTCTAATACTCAACCACTTAATATAGAAGAGTTTGATATAAATGAATTAATTAAATCAATAATAAAAAGATATGATATTTATATTGAAAAGGATGATTATAAAATTGAATATAAAGAGAAGAAAAAAATAATGGTATGTGCTGATAAGAAAAGATTAGAGCAGGTAATATATAATTTAGTAAATAATGCAATTAATTATACTGGTGAGGATAAGTTAGTATATATAAATTTATTGGATGAAAAAAATAGTATTAGAGTAGAAATAAAGGATACTGGAAAGGGAATTGAGGAAGAGGAACTAAATCATATTTGGGATAAGTATTATAAAATTGATAAAACTCATTCTAGAGTGCAGGTTGGTTCTGGAATAGGTCTTTCTATAGTAAAAAGTATTCTTGAAAGCCATAATTTTAAATATGGTGTTGAGTCTGAAGTAAATAAAGGAACAACATTTTATTTTGAAATTCCAAAAGAAAAAAAGTGAAATTAATCACTTTCTAACATCTTTCCTTGATAGGATTTTCTTCGTGCTAATTCTTTATCTATTTCATTTAAGACACAGAATTTTTTAAGTAACCAAGAAGGCTCAATAAGGTCTTCTTTTTTTGGATCTCCTGTTATTCTATTAATAACTATTTCTGGTCTTAGTAGTTCTAATTGGTCGCAGACAGTTTTAACATATTCTTCGCGAGTTAAAATATGAAATGGTTTTTCAGTGTACATTTTTTCTAAGTCTGTATTTTTAACAATGTGCAGCATATGTATTTTAACACCTTGTATGTCTAGTTTATTAATGAATTTAATTGTATCTATCATCATATCATATGTTTCGTATGGAAGGCCATTTATGATATGTACAACAACATTTATATTATGTTTTCTTAGTTTATTAACCATTTCTGCAAAGCATTCTAGAGAATGACATCTATTAATAAGTTTATTGGTTGATTCGTGTATGCTTTGTAATCCAAGTTCAACGGTTAAAAATGTTTTTTTATTAAGTTCACTTAAATAATTTAGGCATTCATCAGTTATTGAATCAGGACGAGTTGCTATAGATAATCCAATTACGTCATCTAATTTTAGAATTGTTTCATATTTTTCTTTTAAAATGTTTACTGGTGCATATGTATTTGTTCTAGCTTGAAAGTATCCTATATATTTACCAGTCCATTTTTTATTCATTATGTTTTTTATATCATTGAATTGTTTTATTAAATCGTCACTTGATTTACCTGCAAATTCACCACTACCAAGCTTTGAACAATAAATGCATCCTCGTGTACCAACAGTACCATCTATGTTTGGGCAGGTAAAACCACCGTTTAGACTTATTTTAAAAACTTTACATCCAAATTTATGTTTATAAAAATAATCAAGAGTATGATATCGTTTATTTGTATCACTGTATATAAACATATAACCTCCAAAAAAAGTCGTATTAAACGACTATATTAATCTTATTTCTCCTTCGTTATAGAAGGGTTTATTTTTGTCAATTCTATCATAGAATAATATTCCATCTAAGTGATCGATTTCATGTTGGAATGCAATGGATAAGTCTTCACGAGCTCGAATTTGAATTAGGTTTCCGTCTTCATCATATCCTTCTATTGTTACTCTTGCATATCTTGGTACATGTCCTTCTACTTCACGATTTACACTTAAGCATCCTTCTCCTGCTTCTGCAGCAATTATTTCTTCAGAGTTAGAAATGATTTTTGGATTAATAACTACATAGTTGTCAAATTTTCCGTCCTCATATTCGTGGACTATTACGATAATTCTTTTGTTTATTCCGATTTGAGGGAAAGCAAGTCCCATACCAGGACGTAAGTCGTATTTTTTTTCATATTCTTCAATTTGACTATATGTAAGATGATCAATGATTCTTTGAATTAATTTTTTTTCATCTTTAGATAAGGGAAATTCTGCGTCTACAGATTTCATCCTTAAATGTTTATCTTTTTCATCTAATATATCTAATTTTTTAAACATTAAATCACCTCAACGAAATAATTTTATCACAAACAAGTATAAAAATAAAGAAAAATAAATAAAATAATTCATAGTGTTGATAATAATAGTGGTGGTTTTATGAAAAAAATATTATATACTGGTGCTGGATCTGGTATTGCACGTGATGTAATTAAGAATATTAAGGATAAATATTTTATTTATGTTGGTGTACATACTGATAAGCAATTAATTTTACAAAGAGAAAAATATAAGGATGAAAAAAATATTAAAGTAATAAAATTAGATTTATTAAGTGATAAAGATTTAGAGGTTATTCAAAAACTTGATATAGATATATTAATTTCAAATGCAGCTATTGGACATGGTGGCTCTATTATAGAAATTTCTTTGGATAAGATACGTGAAGTATATGAAGTTAATATATTTAGAAATATAAAATTAATTCAGATAGTTTTAGAAAATATGATTAAAAAGGATAGTGGGAAAATAATAATAATGTCATCTTTATCTGGTTTATTTCCTCCAAGGTTTATGGGCGCTTATACTTCTACTAAGGCATCTCTTATAAATTTATCAAAGGTTTTAAGGGGTGAACTTAAATTGTTAGGTAAAAATATAAGTGTTTCTTTGATTGAACCTGGGATGTATAAAACAGGTTTTAATGAGATTATGCTTTATGAAAAATATGAAATAAATGATACATTATTTAAGGATGAATTAGATTTTATAAGTAAAAAAGAAAATATTTTTTGGAGTTTATTTCAGTATAGGAATAAGAAATCAATTGTAAAACAAATTGTTAAGTCTTTGGATGGTGATAAATTTATTTATAGTGCTCCTAAATGGCAGAGATTCATTGTTAAAATATATTCCATAATAAATGATTAGTACTTATTTTTATTAAAAGAATAGGTTATTGTAGGAGGTTTTTATGTATCATTTTATTGGAATTAAAGGGTCTGGTATGAGCGGACTTGCTGTTTTAATGAAACAATTAGGATATAATGTTCAGGGGAGTGATTATAATAAGCATTATTTTACTGAGGATTGTTTAATTAGAAATGATATTAAGGTATTATGCTTTAATAGAGATAATATCAAGGATGATATGATTATTGTTAAAGGAAATACTTTTGATGATTCAAATGAAGAGGTAGTTGAGGCTAAAAAAAGAAATTTATTGATATATACTTATCAAGAAATGGTTAATATTATAACTAGCAAGTATAATTTGATTGCTGTATCGGGGTGTCATGGTAAGACTACAACTTCTTCTATGTTAGCTCATGTTCTTGATTCAAATTATTTAATTGGTGATGGAAGTGGTAATATATGTGATAGTAATTATTTTGTTCTTGAGGCTTGTGAGTACAAAAGGCATTTTTTAGAGTATAATCCAAATTATATTATAATAACTAATATAGATTTAGATCATGTTGATTTTTTTCATAGTATTGATGAAGTGTTTGATGCATATAATGATTTTTCAAAAAAGGGAAATATAATTATTGCATGTGGTGATAATGATTATACGAAAAAGTTAAAGCATGATAATATATATTATTATGGTGTGGATTCTAATAATTATTTTCAGGCAAAAGATGTGAAGTATAGTTGCTCTGGTATAGAGTTTGATTTATTTATTAATGGTTTATTTGAACGTAGTTTTAGTTTACCTTTTTTTGGTAGTCATATGTTATTAAATACTTTGGCTGTTATAAGTGTTTGTTATTTGGAAGGTATAAATATGGATAGTGTTTATGAAAGACTGTTAACGTTTAAGGGCGCAAAGAGAAGATTTAATGAGTTGAAAGTTTTGGATAATGTAGTTATTGATGATTATGCTCATCATCCAAATGAGATTAAATCGTTAATAGATGCGGCTCATCAGAAATATCCTGGAAAGAAATTTATAGGTGT
>AUXO015955969.1_pt1 | contig 21308 bp, 29 predicted proteins | sample 768731 | NCBI WGS metagenome assembly AUXO01 (sample SAMN02715735, study PRJNA202380) | gut metagenome | biome: sheep rumen | host: Ovis aries | place: New Zealand: Palmerston North
ACCAATGGAAAACCCTTATCAACAAAAAGATAAATGGTTAGAATTGGCAAAAGAAGAACACCCTACAACGGAACGCCTTTTTGCATTGATTAACAAAATTTGGAATGAAAAAGGATTTGCTAAAGTTACAAAAGACACAACGCAAGGTGATATTGTTCAAGGCAAAAAATTAACAGAGCAACAACGCATAAATCTTCGTGAAGGGTGGGTAAGCCCAGAAAGTGTCGCAGGAAATATCAACAATCCAGCATCATTAGACAAAATGGAAAATTACATTGATGATGGCGAAGAAGAAATATCAGCATCAGAAACAATCACAGATACTGAAAATACATGGGTGCAAAGAAAATTAGAAATAAATTGGGATTCTTATGAAGATATTAAGAAATTAATAGATGTACCACATATTAAAGACAATTTATCTAAAATGTCTTTTGAAGATACCCTTAAATTTATGCAATTACTTGAGCAAAAAACAAAAATTGTTGGTCTTGCACAAGAATGGGAAAATCGAGCGAAAAAAATATTACAAAATGAAAATGTAACTGAAATGCAATATGATAACCCAGAATCAGTATTAGAAATAGACCCGTTTGCGAAAGAATCTAAATATACAAAATATTCGGATGAATCTAAACAAAAACAAAAGCATATTTTAGACGCCCGAGAAAAAATATTACGAATATCTTTACGAGCATACAAGCCAATTTGGATGTCGCAATTTAAAAAGATTCTTAATAATTGTAAAGAAACTTCTACATTAAACTCTGTTTATAATTATATCCGCAAAAAAAATAGCAATCAAGGTAAAATATTATTAATTGTTTTAGGTGAAAAAACACTAGACTGGGCGATAAAGCAAGTAACTCCAAATACAAATAAAATTATTAAAGGCAGTTTAGAAGAAACAAAAGAAGAACCTAAAAAATTAAAGAAATCTACAACCACAGAAATAGAACAACCTAAAGTTGAAGAAACACCTAAACAAGAAAAAGTAGAACAATCAAAACCTGTTAAGGAACAAAAAACCGAACAGTCAGAGCCTGTCGCAGAAAATAAACCAGAGGCTAAAAAAGAGCCTAAAGATTTGAAACTTAAAGAAAACGAAGACGGCACAGTTAGTATAGTAACAAAAGGAAAAGAAACTTCTAAGAAAGAAACCGTTGTAATCAAAGAGGAAAAACCGATCGAAAAGAAGCCAACCGAAGCAATAGAAGAACAACCATCTGGTATTGTAAGCGTAGAAAAACACGTTGTTATTGATGGTGAAAAATATACCGTAAAAACTTATGCTAGCGGTAAAAAATTCTACGCTAAAGAGAAACCGCCAAAAGAAAAAGAACCTATTAAATCTGAAAAAACAGAAAAACAGATTAATAAAAAAGAACCTACAAAAACAGAGCAACCAAAATCAAAAGTTGAAGAAAAACCTGCTAAACCTAAAAAGAGTACTATACCAACAGAAATTGCAGGGCAACAACAAATGACAATGGATCTTGGGCTTACAAAAGAAGAAAAGCGAGAAGAAAATAGACTTGCTCGTGGGACTAATAAAAATATTAGAAATTCTAAAGAATATGTAGCAGAAATGAGTGCCGCAAATGCAGAGTACCGTGAACAAGTTAAAAAAGAAAAGAAACTTCGTTTCAGTCAAACTAAAGACACACGAAACAACCTTGTGGTAACTAAAGATGGTACTGTTAGACAGCAATGTGTATTCACAAAAGCCAAAGGTGACTTTGTAATTAATGGTACTTATACAGAATCATTTGAGCAAGATGTGTATGAAGGCACAAACTTTACTAATTTTGTACTTACAAATAAGAATGGTGATGTACTTCTTGCCGTAGACAATGGTAAAGTAACTGAAAATAATGTATCCGATGATATTAAACACGATGTAGATGCCTTCCTTGGTGAAACGTATCATAATATTTATTACCCAGATGTAGATTTAACAACTATTGCAGGATACACAAAACGAATTGGCGATGCAATAAACACTGAACCAGAAGATTACGAAAAGACAGAAGCGCAAATGCAAACCAAAGATTGTTATCCTCGATTGGCATATAAAGCATTCATTAAAAAGAACAAATTAGTAGATGCAACAGGTTTACCAACTTTGACAGATGCAGATGCTGAAGCATTTTTGACCTTCTTAAAGTCAGGTAACTTGCAAGCATTAAGTATTAACCAACAAAAAAATGCATTAAAATTATGTATGTTCTTTGTCGTTAATGCTAATTCATTTAAAAAATCTATAGTTAGACAAATCGAAACTATGTTTGAAATGATTGTAAGTGTATCTGCAAGTGTGCTTGGCTATTGGTCAGGATTGTTCAAACGAGAAATGACCTTGGATATGATTCGTGAGCAATTCAAAAATATGTTCGGTAAAGAACTTGTAATAGACAAAGATCTTGAACAAAATTATTTAAACGCTAGAGCAAATGACGATTTTAATAAAGCAAAAGAATATGAAGAAGAACTTTTAAAGAGCATTACGGCACAATTACCAGATAAAAAATATAATTTCCTTGAAAAAGGTTTAAGTATGGAAGACCGTGCAAAACGATTTGCATTACTTGTTGGTAAGATAAACGGTTTCCGTTATATGGCAATGTTGAGTAATATCAGTACACATGTATTAAACTACATGTCCAACGCAATGCTTACTGCACAAGATGTCCTTGAAAATAAACTTCTTGGGTGGTTGACAGAAAAAACAGATAAATATTATGACCAATACAAACAATGGAAATATGCATCTAAAGACCCTATAACAAAAGAAACTCGTGATTGGGTTAAAGATACTTTTGGTGGACAAATTGATTATATCACTAGAAAAGGAAAATATACAAGTACACCAGACAACACTTTAGTTGATGAAGCGTTGAACCAAAATCAATATCGTTTAAAAATCTTACAAAAATGGCATGATGCTATATTCAATTCATTACGAGAAAGTGATAGAAAATTTGTTGCTCCACGACTTACTTCACAAATAGTACAAATCGTTCAAGCAAACTGGGGTAATGATTATAGTAAGATCACAGATCTTGATAAACAAATCATAATGGAAAATGCAACATCTCGTGTTATGCTATTATACCTAAGACGAGAAGGTGGTTTTACAAGAATTATAAATGATTTAAAATCTCGTAACCCTGCGTTGAACTTAATCTTAGGTGCAATCGTACCGTTCCCTAAGGTACTTGAAAGTACGACAATTCAAATTTTGAAACATTCACCGTTTGGTTTAGCACGAGGTCTTGTAAGATGGTTTATGCTTACAAAGAAAGGCTATACTATTGACAGCACCAAAAAAGGACTTGCTAAATATGTAAAAGTAGAATTTGACAAAAATGGCAATCCTAAAAATATGGATCCATTCTATTTAGCAGATACACAAGAGCAAATTGTACAAGGTAGTATGGGCACTGCAATAATGCTTCTTGGATTAGTTCTAAACTTATTAGGTTTATTGGTGTTTGATGATGACGATGAATATGGTGGAATTGTATTAAAAATAGGAGATGTAAAAATCAATATTTCTACATTAGCCCCTACAATGACTCCTATTGCTATCGGTGCATCACTAGGATTTACTGCACAATACCCTAACCTATTGGATAGAGTTGCAAGAACATTTAATGACGCAACTTTGTTTGGAACATTTGATAGTTTGTTCGGCAACACAAGTTTAGGCAATTTCGTAGCATCAACAACATCAAACTACTTTACACAATATGTACCAAGTTTGTTTAGAGCAATTAGTAAAATGGGCGTAGATCAAACCAAAGTGTCATATGATTATAATTCTATCGGTGGTTGGTTCTCAACAACATGGAATAGAATATTATCTAGTTTACCATTAATTAACATGACATTACCAAAGAAAATAAACCCATACACAGGACAACCATATAAGTATTATAACTCAACAGCATTTTCAATTGTAAATATGTTATTGCCAACAAAATTATCACTAGATATGGACAATGTATTGAGTATTGAAAGCAAACGATTAAATGCAGAAACGACTGGAACAACAGGAAACTTTAAAATTAATGGACAAGATTACCGTGTTCGTGGAAAAGACTTAGAAGATATGCAACGAAACCGTGGTACTGCAATAAATGATTTGCTTACAGAATTTTACAATGATGAACGAGTATACACTATAATTGTGGATGGAAAAGAACGCAAATTAAGATATTCGCAAATGACAGATGAACAACGCAAAACTATTGTGAATAGAATCTATAACAATGCAACTGAATATGCAAAAGCATTGTATTGGATAAATCAAGGACATTCATATCAAACCAGTTCTCGCGACACATTGGTTGATATTGGGAATATCTTTGGTGTACAAGTTAATTATCGTAAAAACAAAGGTACAGTTTATATTGAATAATATGTAAAAATAAAAGAGATACTAATTAAAGTATCTCTTTTTTGTTTATTTCTTTTTAACTACTTGTATTTTTTCAGGTTCAGTTGGTGCATGTATAAATTCTTCAACATTTTTAATTTCAATATCCAATGCTTGAATTTTATCATACACAAATGAAATCTTATCGCTGTATTTACTGTCAATACAATTGATTTCATAATCTTTTTTACGTTGTAAGTTTACCATTTGTGAATAAAATCTGTTTCGTTGATCCTTCAAATTTTGGTAAGTTTCAATAACATTTGTATTAGTTCCTCTCAAAATTGTATCTCCTTATAATCTTATTATATCTGTAACAATTTCCATTGCTTTCGGGTGACGAACAGCACGAATGACCATAACATTTAATGCTGTACATGATGGTTTCATTTTTGCTCTTTCGGCATAACCACCATACTTTAAAAATGCAGTTGTGTTATAAAATACTTGTTGCTTTTCTTTAATACCAGTATTAGTCATTTCAAATGTAGTTTCTACCCACGATATGGCTTTATGCGTATGTGAATGAATATACATATCCGCATTTGGTATCACTTGTTTCATATCTTCAAGGTTGTTAGCAATAGACCCAACTCGGCGTCCACCACCACAACCATGCATACCAAAGATATTATATTTATTCGTTGCGTTTCGTACGCCTCTATTTTGTCCAAATTGTAAGTGTAAGGTATAACTGTCTTCACACAGCAAATCCATACACCCTAAAGAGGCTGCCACATATCGTAACGGGTTTATGCCCGTCAATAATGTAGTTCGGTATTCGTGGTTACCACTTGCTAATACTAATATTTTATCTTTAACTGGGGTCAATAATTGCACCAGTAAATCTTGTTCTTCTTCCATTGTCATTGTTTCTCTGTACGAATCGGATTTACTTGTTTTGAGGGCATTATTCATTAAATCACCATTTAATATTAAATAGCAATTAGGAGTATTCTCCACATATTTCAAAGCCCTTTTAATTTCATCTAAATCGCAAAATTCGTCCCCAATATGGAAGTCGCCTAAAGCCATTAACTGAAATTCATTATCTTCAGTGATGTGCTTTGTAATATGCTTCATTGCAATCCTCCATTAATTTTGTAGCAAATGTGTCAGGGTTTAATTCCCCTGCACGATGCTTTATTATATCTATATATAAGTCAAATAACGGTATATATAGTATAAATTTACGCCATTGGTACTCTTTATCATACGTGTTATATTTTTGTGCTAAAGTACCTGTTAAAATGCTTGATATACTGTTCATTCTGCCAAGAAAATCAGATAAATACGATACTAAAGTTTCATACGTGCTCAAATAACTTTTCGCTAGTACTTTTCGTGGCAAATGTTTACGCTTTCTTTTAGTTGGAAAATAATATTGATATTGTATCACTTCATACTCAAATTTGATATGCTTGCTTATATGCATCGCAACTCCTTTATTTTCTTTTCAGCAAAAGCAATATACCACTCTTTGTCTAAATGTGGCACCATTTCTAAGGTATCATTCACTAAAAATGCATGCTCTGGTATATCTGAGCATTTGTCCATTCTACCAAAAGGTATCGTGTATTTTTTAGCCCATTTCTTTTTCTTTTGCTCCCATTGTTCTTTCTGCTTAACTGTTGGGTTTTCAGGTGGAGCGACTCGTTTATATTTATAAATTGTTCCATACGATTTATCTGTGGTAGCAATACAACGATTAACTTTGTTTGCTAAAGTGCACTCACCATTTACGATATGATATGTTTTATCATATGTGTATCCTGTTTTAGTTGTAAAACAAAAATCATATAAATTATTACAAGCCATTATGGTTTCACGCACAGGAGTTCCTTTAGTATAATATTCCAAAATTGCTTGATGTGTAATCGGAGCGTTCAAATTGCTTAAAGATCTACTTGGGTTTGTTGGGTCATACCCTGCTTGATTACACCATTTACCTTTTAATTTGTATGGAGCCTTTTCGTCATCGGTCACTTCGATATAGTTGTTCACATCTCTTTGGAAGAACAACATGACATTATCATATTCCATAGTAAAATGCACTAGATTTTCCCATGTAGATACGATCTGTTTTATTGTGTCAAATTCTGTGCGTTCACAACGGATTAGCAAACCATCTGTATTTGTTTGAATAATATCGCTGTGCGTTTTTGTCCATATTTCAGTAGCCAAAGCACTTAATAGCAATTGTCCTGTATAACATAGAGAACTTGCTTGATATGGGTCATATAATGCATTATATTTATTTTTGCAAGCACCATAAGTAGTATTTAACACTAATTTTAGACCATTTTGTTGCGCATTTAATTTTTTCCACAAATCACTTTGACCGTTTTTTGCTTTCTCGGCTTTAGCCTCTTTCTTTAATTTTACACGCAAGTCATAAATATACTTGTATAAACTTGGATCTGGGACATTTCTTGACATATAACCAAAATGCATTATTAAATTCGGATAATAACTGGTAACATCTATATTTTTTAGTATTTTGCTTCCTTCCGTTTTAACAAGCATATTTGCTGAATCCAATTTTTTCAATTCTTTGTGTATCTTTAAAGAAATTGCATCACCGTTACTTAAATTATACACGGTTTTTAAATGGTCTAAATCTTCTTGTGCTAGCAATGTAGAGTGAATACCTCCTACACCGAATACAACCATATTGTTGAACAATATAAATGCTTTTTCTTCTTTTTCTTTGTATGAAATTTTAGAAAAAGCATTTATAACATTTGCAGGCAACCATTTTAGTACATAATCAGTAACTCGTTCAGGTATAACATATTTTGTAGAATATAAACGATCTTCTTGAACCGCTTTTAATACTAATGCGTCTAATTTAGCATTGGTACTCTTTAATGCCGTATGCTTTGGTATATTAAACATTTCTGCCAATGCCAATTTACCTTCAAGATATGTGGTACGATAATCTAACAAACTATCTGTGGCATCAACATCATGCACACAATATTTTATTATATCTAATTTATCTTCTTCTGTTAAATCTCTTTTATCAAATGGAACAGTCGTTTCCATAATACTCATGCCGCTGTTTGCTTCAAATTCTTTCAATGAACCAAACAACCAATCATCATATAAATCTGTAAAGTTAAATGTATTCCAAAAAGTGAAATCATTAAATGGGTGCGGTGTATCTGCAATTATTGACTGAGATACTTCATATACTTCAGCAGGGTCATAATCATGATTTATTGCATTTAAAATTCGCAAGTCATAACCTTTAATATTAAACCCGACTAAAGTTACTTGCATTCGCATATTAAGCAAATCTGCTTTATAAGTAGGAGAATCACTGCGAATGACTTTGTGATCGTGTTCACCATGGTCTTTATAAACTAGACACCACCATGTTGGAAAAACCTCCATATCAAATACTCGATAAGTCATCACTGACATACCTCCAGCATTGATTAGCCCCATCGCTAGTTGTATTTCGTTTATACATTTGCATTACTTTACACATCTCATTATCAAATTTGGTCTTTTTATATGGCATGAAACGAGCATATTTACAATAATCTACATACATTGTATACACTTCTGCACAAGATTTTTTGTATAATAATTCTCGTGTAATTTCTTTATCATCAATAAATGATAATATACTAGATTGATCTCGTATATAATCTTTCAGTAAATCTTCACTTGCATGACATACGGTCAATTCTTGTCTTTGTATTGCTGCGTACACAGCATCAATGGCTTTCCATAGTAAATATTCCATATCGCCATCTGTTAATCTATCCAAGAATAATGGGTCTGGGTTTGTAATCTTATTGTTTAATTCTATAATTGTAAGTCGTCTATATAATCCAGATGTTTTATCATCTATGCTTGGCATTTGGTTCGCAGTAAAAATCAATGTGGCGAAATTAGAAAATTTTAATGGAGCAGAATGTTTTACATCTGCTTCAAACATTTGTCCTGTAACAACTTTCTTTAACACCGCAGTTTCTTTCAAAGGTCGATATTCAATATCATCACCAATATTGACTAACTTACCAAATAATTCTGCGGGCATAAATTGTGTTTCAAGGTCACTCAATGAAATATAACTGGTATTTTCAGCCCCAACCAGTTTAGTGATTAGATTTAAAAATGTTGATTTACCAGTTTGTCCTTCACCAAGACAAATGAAAAATTTGGCAAAGATATTTCGTCTTAATAAGCAATATCCTACAATTTCATATAACAGTGTTTTCTTACTAATATCCGCTCCAGCAAGTTTGTTGAAAAAATCATCAATAGTTTTAGAAAACGGAGCATTTTCAACATAATTAGTGTCGATATAACAAGTATTATATTGCGTTGGTGAATGTGGTACTAATTGTTTTGTTGCCAAATTGAATACTCCATTGCGTAATACAACTTCTGTCCAACATGAATTTATTTTTTCAGGAGGCATATATGCTTTTAAACGCATGAAATCTATTATCTCTTTGCGTTGCCTCGTTTTTAAGTTTTTACCATATTCAAAATGCAATAATCTTTCTAATTCCATCGGGTCTGTTATTTGTCTATAATATTTACCATTATACAAATAAAAACGATCGCCAGTGGTGTACAACAAGTTATATTTGCCTAACACTCGAGATGCTATTTTTTCTTCCATACAACCACTAACATCATCTTTTGGTTCTTCTATTTTAGACACTATTTCAGGGCGGAGCACAGTCTTTTCCATTTCGTCAGCACTTAATGGTTCTTTAAACAAATATTGATTTATAATATAAACTGCTTCAACTTTTTCTTCATTGCTAGACACTTTGTCGTAATCTTGCAATGCTTTTATGTGTCTGAATAAAGCGTCATTTCTACCATCACCAGCACCAATGCTAATGAAATCGGTATCACACTTAAAACCTTTTAATGGTTTAAGATAATGTGGTATTAAATCGACATCATTTGTTATAGACCCCCAAGAACGATCTGGATCATTGATTGGCAATACAATGTAACCTTTTTGTGGTACTCTAGTGTCTACTGTAATACCGATATTTGTTTTTTGCCCTGCACATTGCCCTATTTTACCATCTGTTTTGAAAATAAAATGTCCACCATGTTTACTAACCATAAATGAAAATTTTACTTTCTTCGTTTGTAATATATCGAAAACTATTCTTGATTCTGTACGGTTGTCAATATCAACAACTAAAAACCCATCTGAAACAATCCAACCCACACGGTACTTATTTTCAGTAATCGTTTTAAGCATCTCGGGGGCGGTTAATTCTTCATAAGTATAAACTTTATTGCTTACAGGTGCTTTTGCCGCTTGATATTGCTCTGCTGTTGCAGGATCATCTGTAACTTCTACATAAGGATGCACTAAACGATATTTACTATTTGGAAATTGCTCATTAAATTGTTTCCAATTATTCATATGCCAATGCTCCTTTTATAAATTCATCTAATGATTGCTTATTTTTTATCGCTTTCCATACTGCAGTTTCTATTGTATTGGTATTTATCAGCACATCAATTAATATGTGTTGTTTTTGCCCAATTCGTTTAACTCTACCGATCATTTGCTCATAATTAAGAAACGAATAATCATAAGTGTAAAATATTATGTTATGCACAAATTGCAAATTTAATGATTCGCATTGTCCATACTGTAACAATAATATTTGAGCATCCCCATTTTGAAATTTTATCGGGTCTTGCGTGAAACTGTAATCTTTCAGCGATAATATATCTTGTAAATCTTGTTTAAAATAATATACAACAATCAATTGTGACGTTGCATTTAATCTGTCATCTAATAAATCTTTCAAATAATCTAGTTTCTTATTTGGCGTAATAATTTCTACATCACCTGCTGTGTCATAGAAAAAGCCATTTGCGGCTTGTCTTGCTTTATTTATAGATGCCAATTTTGTCATGGTTTGCTCGCCATAACTATCTCTCAATATTCCAGAGAATATTTCTTTGTATTCTTTTGTTTGCATCCCAGTTATGAAATGCTCTTGAACTGTTAAATCTGGTAAATCTATAGCATCTTCCGTTCTAACAGTCATTGAATGTTTACCAATTCTGTATATCAGTTCATTTACTTTGCTAGGCTTGGGATTTAATGGTAATGATATATTATAACCATTTAATCGCAAAGGTTTGGTGTAATAATATTCGTCAATAAAAGCACTAACACTACAATAAAATTCTTGAATGTCCATGTGCTTGAATATCTCATACACATCTATATAACTATTACCTACAGGTGTTCCTGTCAATCCCCAAACATATTCTGCATTTTTAGCAACTCTTTCTATTCTTGTTGAAGATTTAGATGATTTACCTTTCAAACGATGCACTTCATCCAAAATTAAAACATCATATTTTCGTAATGCAAATTTAGGATCTCGTGCTATTTTTTCATAATTAAGGTACTCTACATCATAATCTGACAAGTCATATGCTGTTTGCAATTTCCACATCATTTCTATACTTCTTTTTGTAGATGCAATCAAAACTTTTGCACCATGTGGTATATGCATAAGTGCCTCTAACGCAGTAAATGTTTTACCTAGTCCTACTTCAAAAAACAAACAATATTTTTTATATGATAATAATCGTTTATAGCCTTCTATCTGATGGGCATATAAATTAACCATTAGACATTAGTATACTTTTTAAGATGCTAATAAAATCATCAAAATCTTTATTATCTGAATTTTTGAAATAGCACACAGATTTATCGTTAAATTCGTCTTTCAAATTCAAATACATCATGTATTCCAAAACATCGTTCTTTTCATCGGCAACAAAACAAGGTATGCACCTCGCATCTTTACACCAAGAGAGAACATCTTTTGGTTCAACATCTTTGACGACTCCAGTATCACATCGTATTACTGCGGTTGTTTGTTTTTTGACAAAATTAATTACTTCTTTGTCCATTGTCCATTGTTTCAATTCACATTCGCAAATCGCTTCAGTATCATTCCACAGACGGGTCGTAATATTCTCGGTGTTCATTCCTATCAATAAAATGTTCATTGTGTAATAATCCTTTCATTTTAAATATTACTCGTTCTACATCTGCAACTGAAGTGGCTAAAATGTAAATGCCGTTTGCTTTTTGAATGTTGCGTTCGTGTATTTTTTGATATTCTGTTTGTTCTTTCTCATGATTAGGTCGCTTTGTTTCAATACCAATAAACATACCCCTCCAACAACATAAAATATCTGGTACACCACGCTCAGTGTAATTTGACCCATGATATTTTACACAATAAGCACCTTCAGATTGTAAATATTTACGAATATCTCTTTGTATTTTAGATTCTAACATTATGCGTTTTCTACTGGCTCAAATTTAACAATGTGGTAATATACCTTATCGCTCAATTCACCAGTTATTGTTTTTTGTGGTTCTTGTTGCTCTACAGTAATAATAACATCTTTGTCTTTAGAATAGGCAACTAATCCACCGAAGTCAATATCTCCTGTTGTGTTATATCCAATTGCTTTTGCATAATTTTTCAAGTTAAACATACTTTGTGGCAATAATACAAAACGATGTCTGATTTGCTCGCCATCTTCTGTTTCAAATGTGTATTCAAGCATATCATTTCCTGTGCTTGACACTTTGTTTTCAATTGCAATTGCTTTTGCTTTATATCTTCCTGCTTTACTTAAAAACATAGATTCTTTAATATCTTCCCACTTCATTATTCGTTATCTCCTTCTTCTTTAATTTCTTTAAATGGATTTTCTTGCTCTACAACTTTTACTGTAGATTCAAATTTGTTTGACTTCACCATTTCTTGTAGTTTATCATATGTGAAATCTTCAATATATAAACCTTTTTCAAGATTTACATTTTCGCTTAATCTTAATTTAGTGTCCATATATGGGTGGGCACCGATATAAGTTAAAAACTTAACTTCAGGCTCACCTTTGTTATTCAGCACTGTCTTACGACAATTGTACATAACATTGTTGCAATTTTCTAATAATGTCTTACCGTTTTGGCGAGTCATCTTTGGTATGATCTTCACGGTAGTTGCACCAGTAATACTGTCTGTTGTTGTGTCCAATTTAGCATGGCAAATTAAAACGACTTCAACCCCAGTTCTTGCCAAATCTGTAACATCATCTCGTAAATCAATCATATTTTGAGCGACTACACCCCATTCTTGTTGACTTAATTGCTTACCTTTCAAACCTGTGTATAAACTAACCAAGTCATCTTGAATACTGCTATACGGATCTATAACAACGGTTTTAAACCCATGATTTTTATTTGCTAAAAGTTCTTTAATTGTGTCACGAACTTTGTGATATATTGCTTGCGGTTTTTGTTGTGTTATAGGATCTGATTGTAATTGCAATACTTTTACTTCGTTGTCTGAATAATGTTTCAATACAACTGCACCACCATCTTTACCAACACTTATTAAAAGTAGGGGCTTAGGATAAGTACCTGCAGATGTGGTTTTTCTTGTACCAGCGTCACCCATAATAAGTGTTAATTTATTTTGAGTGGCTTCACTAATACCTTTAACATCTAATAAAAAATTACTCATTTGGTTGTTCCTTTACTTCACTTTCTACTTGTTCTGGAGCAGGCTCTTGTGGTTGCTGAGCACCTTGCTCTGCCAATGCTTTCAATTTTATCGCATCATTAGCATTATTAACAATCTCTTGTACCAAAGCGGTGCATTTTTTGTTTAATGCCTCAATGATAAAATCAATGTCAGTTTGTGTCATAAAAATCTCCTTTTAATCCGTTTCACGGATGGTGTGCTCTGTCGGAATTGCACCGACCCCTATAGGTATTTTACACCTTGCCTTGTGTATCCTAGTATTTGACAAGGACTTACTAGAACCTATCGCAACCTAGTTGCTAAGAGCACATATGGCAGGGGGAGAAGGATTTGAACCTACGCATGCAAGAGTCAAAGTCTTGTGCCTTACCGCTTGGCGATCCCCCTAAATAAAGGTGCATTACTGCATATTATCTTGCAATAATTTATTTGCACTCTTGATATCTTCTAGTATATACAACAAGTCTTCATCTGTCATTCTAATGTATCTATTAACAGCACAAGTAACTTGTAATAATTGTATATACTCCATAAAACTGGTTTTATCTGGCAATACTTGTTGCAATAATTCTAATATTTTTTTATGCTTTTCATTCATTATGCACCTCTTTTACATTCATTGTAATACGGACAATATTTACAATCATAACCATTTTTCTCAAGAACATATCCCTTTTGCATGTCGGTTATTACATTGTTTATATTTGTCAATACTTTTACCATTTTTGTTGGTACTATTCGCATTTTAATGCAAGAGCAAATAGGTTTAGATGCGAAGTAATCTAACACATCTTTATAATCTTCTTCAAGCAAATTCAATTCTTTGATTTTATCATAATACATTTTGTATGTTGTATATTGTGCTTTATCTTTGCTTAGAGTTCCGTTTCTTAATACTCGTGGTTCATCTATATTCGCTTTAGGAACAGATATATAGCAAATATCAATACTTTCTATTGGTATGTTTTGTGTTTGAGAATACAAATAAGCATAAATATATAATTGCTCATCATCTTCTAAATCATCTAATGTTTTTAGATTTTTAGTAAATTTATAATCACAAAGCATAACCCGTTTTGTTTCTTTATGTTGCACCACAAGGTCAATAATACCCTTCAATACATCATTCTCGACTGGAAATTCACGATACAAAACATCATAATCTGCCAAAAAGGTGTTTATTTCTTCTTGTATAAACGAAAAATATTTGAACCACGATGTTATACCATAATGCTCTTTTAACTCAGGATACAAATCCTCTGCGGGTATAACATTTGTTTCTAATACTTTATGTGCCATTGAGCCAAATTGAAAATCAGGACTATCTTTGTGTATATTTTTGTTGTACACCAAGTCCCACTTCTTTTGACAACTTAAATATGTTGATATTTCACTATGACTAATTGTTTTCACTATTTGCTCCTATTAATACAATACTTTTAACTTTAAAATTTTACACTTTAATATAATTTATAATTTTTTCTTTAGCATTACTCCATATAGCATATATGCGTGATGCACTCAATTCCAATGTTTCTGCAATTTCACTAATACTATATCCATCTTGAATATATTTGGTCACAATATATTCTTGTGGCTCTAAAATAAGTGATAAATCATATTGTAATAAATTTTCACTTAAAATAGTTTCGTTTATCGGATCAATTTCATTTTCCATTGGCAAATCTTCAGTAATGTCATCTTCATCAATCATTGGCAATTTTTTCCTTCCATATAATTCTTTCAATATCGCAAAGCGAATACGGGTTATACATGATGCTTTAATTATATTTTCATCAATAATATTTTTATTCAAACAAGCATCAATCGCTTCTATACTAGCAATAGTTCCTATAGATTGTAGGTCTTCATCTTGTTTATGACAATACTTAAACACAATACTTTTCACAATATCTTGCATACTTAAAATTAAATCATTCCTGTTCATAATTACAAATATAAACCTCCACACTATTGCATTCTGCTCTGTTTTTAAAGAAAGGCGTGTAATGATGCTCTTTGCAATGAATATAATACCCATTAGTTTGAGCCCATTGCTGTAATTCAATGTTATCTATTCCTTCGTGTATCCACACATTAGATAACCCCCATTTAATATCGCGTTTCGTCAAAGAATCTAATAATTGAAATAAATCTTTTTGCTCTTTTTCTGTCCACTTCTCACGATAACCGCCTCTTGTTGTTATATACGGAGGATCGAAATAGCAAAACGAGTTTTCAGTTAAATTATCATATGATAAATTTCTAAAATCAGATTGATGAAATTCCACATTTTGCATTTGCGTATACCATTGATCTAGTAATTTGCGTTTATACTCTGTAAATTGCTTTATTCCCCAACTAGCATTTAATTTACCTTTAAGATTAAATTCCACTTTACCGTTTAAAGCCATAGCATGTATCAAATATATTGCTAAATACCATTCTACAGTATTTTCATGTGCAATTCGTCCTGCGTTAAAATCTTCTTTAAATTTTAAAAAATCTTGTTTTGCTTGAGGAGATTTAAGATCCATGTCATATAAATGATACTCATCACACCACAATTGTAATAAACGGTTTCTATCAAAAGGATAGATTTCCTGTATAGAACTTAGGATGCCATTTGGCACGGGATCTTTTTCATTATATATAGTTCTTTGCTGTCCATGATAATTCAAAGACACAACACCACTACCTCCAAAAACATCTATAAAAATATCACATTTTTTTGGAAATAAAGGTATTAGCCAATCTAAAATTTTATATTTACCACCAAAATAAACCAAAGGTGATCTTAAATATTTCGCACTGTTTTCCATCTTTTATATCCTTCGTTTGTTATTCCATGAGCGTTTAATATATCACATTCGATTGTCCAATTAGTAAGAAGTTCGCCGTCTTCCGTACAATATTTTTCTATTAATCGACAATAATCTTCACATGCTTGTAAAAAGATTTTCTTTGGTATTTCTATGATAGTTACAGTAGTGCCTTCATTAACATAATCTTGTGTATGCTCACTGCAAAACCAATCTGGCGTTTTTATATCTTTAACACGAAACACTTGATATGCTCCATTTTCTTTCGCATACCAATCTTCTAACATTTCCACATTAATCATATCGATATGCTCAAGTAATGCTGTGCATCTTATTGCTTGCAATAATGTATTGAATGTTTTAAATTGTTTATCTGTCGGATAAGTATAATATTTCATCAATCTTCCTCCATTTGTTGCATAACAGCAATTGCCGTTTTAATGTCAATTATTTTGGATTCAAAATATGTGTAAATACTACCCACAATTATAGATACTCCGCCAAATATTACTGCAAGCCAAGCAATATTCATACCTACATCTAACTTTTCAAAATTAGTAATACAATTATATATTGCCATCGCGAAGACAGAAATAATCATCAAGGCGAGTGAAACAGCAAGAATATAAAAGAATACCCATGCGAGTTTTTCATATTTATCTTTTTTTACTTGCAATTCTTCTATTATATTAATCTTCATTGTTTTTCCTTTTAAAATGATAATAAGTAATAATTTCTCCTAACAATAGTATTATCCATACAATAGGCATAATCGGAAATCCGCCCCCTAGTTGTCCTACAAAAGTTAAAAACAGCAACATGGTAATTAATCCTATTGTTCGTCCTATTAAATTAACAATTGTGAAAAACCAAAAGTTTAATTTAACCGATCCACATACTATGCATAATAAATCATCAGGGAAAAACGGAAATAATACTGTGAGTGCATAGTACCATCGACCTTTTGTATTAAGTACTATGCACCATTTATTAAAATCTTCATCACTACCAGCACACCATCGTACTGCCTTAGTCCCCCACCATCGACCAACCCAATATGCTAGAATACACCCAGCCATATAAGCAGAAATGACCACCAATATATATGATATAGATAGTGTGTGTATCCCAACGCTAACGCATGCCGATAATATTACATATGCTGGTATGTTTAAGATTGTGCATTGTAAAAACATTATTACCCATATTAACAACCACAAAATCCAACCAGTACTAGATGTAACCCAATCGCTAAAGAAATTTATGACTTGTGGTATAGAAAATATAATATCGGATATGAGCATTATAATGGTCGCTATAATACATATTTTAAGTATTCTAGTTATCTGTTGGTTTTTCATCAAATGCTCCATATTTTGTCAATTCTTTCACTCTTGTTGCAATTACACGAGTACGAACAAGTCTTGTTAGTTCTCTTAAATCAACGGCATCATATAAATCTATACCGTGTGGTAGTACGTACTCACTAATATAAATATATTCATATTGTTTACATTTTTTATGTGATTCAACATAAGAATTATATTGTTCTTTATTATCACATATAACACCAATTCTTACTTTCTTATTTTCTTTCATCTTTTAGTGTCCTTGTTAAGTCTTGTATTACTTGCATGTCTGCGATTGCTCGATTTAGTCTTAACATGTTTATTATTTCCTGTATCTTCTTTTCTCTCATGCAATTCTCCATTTATAGTATAATCTTTATCTAAAGCGAAATCCTTGTCAGATTCAGCAAGAATACGAACTCGGTCATCATTTAAAATATCTATACTTACAGCCTTGCAAGAGCAATGATACATTATACCTTGTTTTAATCCTTCAGTATTTAATGTATCACCACATTTATTGCATGTTATTTTCATGTTTATCTCCTTCTTCATTATTTGTCCAATATTCAAAATCTGCTTGTCTTGCTGGCAACATAGTGGTTCTTGTCCAACAATGCCAACAGAGAGATAAATATTTAACATATTTGCTCGCTAAAACTGGATAAGTAGTTTTCCACTCTTTATTATTTTTATATAAGAAGTCATCTTCTGCTGTGAATCTAGCACTTATATTTGCTTTATAATGATTACATATAACACAATTTCGTTCTATTTCATGTTGGTGATTGCATACTAATAACAATTGTTTTGATGCAAGGAACAAATCTCCACAATTATCAAACAATAATCCGTAACAAAAAATTTCATGGTCATGTGCCATATTTGCTAATTGATTTATTTGCTCTACAGTACAAAATTGTACTTCATCTATTATAATATTTTTTGCATTATTAGTATGAATAAGTTTTTGTAAATTGGTATCACGATAAAAATTGATACACGGAATACTTTTACCATTTCTTGATGTTATTTTATCAGGATTCTCTAATTCAAATTTCAATTTGAAACAAGCCGTATCTGGATGTTCTTTACAATACTCAATTATTTGTGCAGATTTACCGCACCCCATAACTCCGTGAATAAATGTTAGCATTTTTGTTTCTCCTTTATCCAAAATAAACCCAAAATCGCCATACTTTTATGTCTAACTGTTGCTCTTTTAATTCTTTAATTTTATTATTGTTGTTGATAAACACTTCTAATTGTGTAGCAACAAGTGTATCGCTTTTGATTTGTGGATAAGCCACCAGCAAAACTTCAATATCTTCGCCTTGTAAATCATCATACACATCATGTTCGTGTTCAAGATACTTCTCAACTGCTGTAGTTATATTGGTTTCGATTGTCGTGTTTTCTTCTTGATACATTTCAATCTTTTGGTTTATAACTCTATCTTTCGATATTTCAACTCCACCTGCAATTAACACACCAATAAGTATAATAGATAATAAACTGCCAATTGCCATAAATGCCGACCCCATATTTTCATAGTCTGTGTTTATATAACAAAGAACTCCACCAATTATCATACCTATAAATATAACTAAAAGCAAAATTAGCATTCTTTTTCCTCCAAACTTTGTTTCCATTTTTCAGCCTCGTCTTTTGTAGCAAACAACTCACATTCTCTAAAATTGCCAGCATCAGTCACATAATAGTAATCATATTCCTCAACTACTATTTGCATAATTATCGTGTGTCGTATACCGTTATCTTGTATGATTTTACCTTTATAGTTTTTCGTGATGTCAAAATAGAGCACAATATCGTTTATATTGTATTTAGTTGTTAGTAACATCTTGTTCCTCCTCAAACACTCACATTATATGTTATTTTTACCGTATTCTTTGGTACATAAATAACCGTCTTTTCTTTTGCAAATAATACTTCTCCATTCAAACTAAACCATATATTAGGTTGAGTAAATTTCTCCTTATATTTCACAATGTACCCTATCGGTTCAGCATCATCACGTTCAACAATCTCAACGTCTTTTGCTTTTGTTTTGTCAATCTTGTACCCATATTCACCTTTTGTGTAATAAAAATAATACATCTCGGTTTCTATATGTCCAGCCCCAAACATAAATCTACCATATACACCAGCGTTTGTGTCCAATGAATATATAGCAGTTCTTTCACTTTCGGCAAATTCTTTTTCTTGGGACGATTGCACAACTGGGGCAACAATAAACAGTGACAAGAATGGTGTAATCAAAAATGTTACAAAAAGCATAGCAAGATATTCAGGTTCATTTTTGTCAGTGTCAAGACCATTAGTTCGGTTAATCTTATCAGCCACTAAACAAACAATTATTGCGATAACAATAATCACACTTGCAATTATTAAAGTTATCATATAGGCTCCTTATGCGTACCATTTTTTGCCATTTTCCCACCAGTCACAAAGTTCATTATAGCCTAAATCTCGCAATATTTTTATTAATAATTTATCAGCCTCTTCATGCCAAATTTCTACATCATAAAACCCTTTACCATCACCTATTTCTACCATTTCTTTTTTAATTTCTTCGTTGCTCATTCTTGTTCCTCCAATTCTTTGAATGATTCATCTTCTCTCCAACCTTCATTGTATGGTTTAATCGTATTTTGTATAATATTCAAACAAAGTTGCATAAGTTCTTTTAATTGCCATTCATTTGGTAGATCATCATTATTATCACCATGACTTATAATGCAAAGCAATATATCACAACCACAACAAGAACCATAGTTCACATAGGTCATAAGATAATCATATTCAGACGGTTGATATTTGTTAAACGGTATTAAATATAGCAATGTTCCTTGATACTCACCGTCATCAATTTCGGTTATGTTTTCAATAGCCAAGTCTTCACCGTAAGCACAGGTTTCATCGTTAAAAATGCAATTAAAGGTAATTTTAACTAAATCCTTGTAATTGGAACTCATGTTCCATGATTTTAATTCCTCTTCCAATTTGCTTTTATTCTTGTTCCATTTGTTAGCCATTATTTTTAGCATCTTGTTCCTCCACTTTCTCAACTAACCCCGCTTGTATAAGGTCAAATATAAGATTATCCAATCCTTTTAATAAACTACCTAGATTACAAAAAACAGTAGTAAACATTTCAATTTTTCTATTATCAGCAAACAATCTAACACCCCAAGTGGTTGATTTTTCGTTCATATAATACATTTGTAAATCATTATTATATTTAAACCCAAACTTTTCAAGTTCTTTTAATGGAAAAGGTATTTTGGTGTTAGGATAATAATCAACTATTTTTAACATCTTGTTCCTCCAATTCTTCCTTGGCTTTATCTAAAAAAATCATTTCTAATTCTCGTTCTTTTCTGTAATAAATATCATCATTCTTTTTGGGATATTCATACTCCATATAATGACAAGCCAACTGCAATGCTCGTCTGTAAATTGAAAATTCAAATGACATTGCATTTATCTCATCTATGAATTGTTGTCTTAAACGGTTATCGTCAACCTCAACGACTCTAGGAGCATCACTTCCTTGTCTAAAAACAATATAATTTATTCCAAGTTTGTCTAGTTCGTTCGTGTCAACGCTTCCATCTTCAACAAATAATAATTTCATTTTTGCATCTCCTTATACCAGATCAATTATAGTATGATTACTCATATCGAAAGGATCATGCCATGCAAACCAACCCCATGTCAGTTTTTCTGCATTTATATCGTTTACCCAATCGTTATATGATAATATCCACTCATTGAGTTTTACTTTGTCTTTATCGTCTGTTAAATTTTCAACTTGATATAATATTTGTTCTCTTTCTGCAGTTTGTCTAATACTTTCTTTTCTCAAATCTATTGTTTGTGCTATTAACGCTAAACCACTTACAATAAAAATCATACTAGATACAGCAACGACATATATTAAATTATCTTGCCATTTTATAACAGCAAAACCCAATATAAGACTTATAACAAGTCCAAATAACCCTATTAAAGTTCCTACAAGAAAAATACTCATTTCAAAGTTTCCTCCACAATTTGTTGTCCTTTGTCTGTTAAAATAAAATCATTT
>AUXO018425334.1_pt1 | contig 21307 bp, 14 predicted proteins | sample 768731 | NCBI WGS metagenome assembly AUXO01 (sample SAMN02715735, study PRJNA202380) | gut metagenome | biome: sheep rumen | host: Ovis aries | place: New Zealand: Palmerston North
GTTGGTGAAAGAAAAAGATACAAAGTGAATACAAATCGAATAAGGAAATTATATGATGAAGGATATTCTACACAAAACATAAAAAGACCAATAACTAAAAAAAATATAGATAAGTGGGGAAAAGACAAAGATAGTAATGTACTATATGTCACGGGACTTAGCGGTTCCGGAAAATCATTTGTAGCAAAAAGTATAGCACAAGAAGAAAATGCCGATGTTATTAACATTGATTTATATACTTTTAAAAACGCTAAGGGATATATTCCAGGAATGTCAAAAGAATTTAATAAGTATATGGATTCTACGATACCAAATTGGAAAAATATGCAAAAAGAGGCTTATGCTGTTTTTACAAAAACTGATCGTCGTGAAGCTTATAAGGCAGGGCGATGGTTTGATGCATTAGAAGAAGCTATAAAAGGATATGGACGATATCAGTATCCGAATAAAAAAGTTATAGCAGAAGGAGTTCAAATAATTGACGAAACCCTATTTTATAACAATAAAAAATATTTGAAAGATAAGCCAATTATAATAGTTGAAACTTCTTATATAGATTCGTTTTTCTCAGGAATGAATAGAGATAATGCAAGTCTCGAAAAGCTATTAGAACCAGAACGGATTAAACAAGCCGAGAACTGGTTGAAATCTCTGGATTTATTAAAAAAAGAAGCTGAAATAATTTAATGTTGAGGCGATGGTTATAGAATGTATACAGAAAGATATTACAAAGAAGAATTATGTCATCACGGCATAAAAGGACAACAATGGGGTGTGCGGCGTTATCAGTATGAGAACGGTTCTTTGACACCAGAGGGACGAATTCACTACGGCGTTGGCAATTCAAGAATACAAGTAAGATCCGGAGATTATAGTGGATATACAACCAAAAAAGCTACAAAACCAGCATTTTCAGGTCATAGAAAAACCAGTCAAGAAATAAAGACTAAGTTAAAAGATGATTTAAGTCAAGATATGCGTAGAAATGCCTTTTTATATATATTAGCGCCTTTAGCGCCGCAAGCTTTTATGATGTTAAGTGGTCGACTTATCTCACACGCCGGTGCTATGCACGCTATAAATAAAAGAGATAAAGATTTAGAACAATATGAATTAAATCGAGCGAATACTGCAAAATACAATAAACAAAAAGGGGTGTACGAGCAACTTAATAAACCGTCTAAAGTTTTAAATTCTGAAAAGGAAGTTAAATCAATAGCCACTGAAGTTAATAAGCTTAATAGAGGACTCCAGAAGCATAATATTGAAGCAAATAATTGTGCGTGTTGTAGTAATGCCTATATTATGCGTCGTAAGGGTTATGAAACTTTGGCAAATTCTTCCGAAGAAGGGTATTTTTTAAGAGATTATGCAAGCGCTTTTCCAAAATCAAAAGTGAATAATTTTTATAAAAAATATGACAAATCTGAGCCGCGTACTAAACAAGTCATAATGACTAATTTAAACAATTCAGAATTGTTTACTGGTAAAGACAAACCAAAAAAGGAATATGCAGTTACAATGGGCTTGTCTAAGTCTGAAAGGGAGAACATTAAAACCGAATTCTTCAATTCTATAAATAAATCTGAAAATGGTAGTTATGGTACCATAACTGTAAATTTTAATAGTGCACCCGCCGGACATGTATTTAACTATGAAGTTATTAATAACAAAATATATGCAGTAGACTGCCAACGACCTAATAAAATAGTGCAGCCATTGGACAAATACCTAAATTCATTTAACGAATTAGGAGGGCTCTCTTATATAGCATATAACGATGTTAGCAAAGTAGAACCAGATTTTAACAATGTGAAGGAGTATTTAATATGATTGATTTGCAGAAAGTAACCAACGCGGTTCACAAAATGCACAAAGGTTTTATTGTTACTCAAATAAATAAATTTAAAAACGGGCATTACTTAGTGTTTGCTGGTCCGAGTGAGTCCGCTAATAGTACCTCATTTTTATATGATCCGGATAGTGGCGGAATAATTAATTATGTTATTGCGACACATATGGATGAAATAGGTGATAGCCTAACTAATCCAGACAAATTAGTTTATAGGAGATAAAATTCAAAATGGAATTTTCAACAAGATTAAAACATGCGTGGAACGCATTCTTTAACAAGAACAAAGATCCTACAGAAGAGTCATATAATATAGTTGGTAGAAGTTCTTATGATAGACCGGATAGACCAAGACTAAAATACGGTAACGAGAAATCTATAGTTACATCTATTTACAACAGAATTGCAATGGATTGTGCGGCTATAGATATTATACACGTCAAATTGGATGAAAACGGTCGTTATATGGAGCGTATTGATTCAGGGTTAAATTATTGTCTTACTACTGAAGCTAATATAGACCAAACAGGACGAGCTTTTATACAAGACGCCGTGCTATCTATGCTCGATGAGGGTCACGTAGCATTGGTGCCTGTAGATACTGATATGGACCCTTTGAAAACTGGGTCATATGATGTTAAAACGCTTCGAGTAGGAAAAGTCATTGAGTGGCATCCCGAATATGTTAAGCTTAAAGTCTATAATGACAAGATCGGCGAGAAGCAAGAAATAATGTTACCTAAAAAAGTGGTAGCAATAATCGAGAATCCGTTGTATGCAATAATGAATGAGCCAAATTCAACATTGAAGAGACTTATTCATAAACTTGCCTTATTGGATACCTCGGATGATCGAACTATCTCGGATAAGCTTAATATGATTATTAAGTTCCCTTTTTCTATTAAGACTGAAACTCAGTTGAAAAGAGCTGAGGACAGAGTTCAACAGATAGAGGATCAACTTATTAATTCTCGGTATGGTATTGGGTATATTGATCAAGCTGAAAACATAACTCAGATTAACCGCCCGCTTGAGAATAATCTTATGGCACAGATTGAGTATCTCACAAACCAACTATATGCACAACTTGGTTTGACGCAGGAGATACTTAATGGAACGGCAACTGATACCGCAACGCTCAATTATTATAACCAGACAATAGAGCCAATATTGGCGGCTTTGTGCAATGAAATGAAACGCAAGTTTTTAACAAAGACCGCTAGAACACAAGGTCAATCTATAAAGTTCTTCAGAGATTATTTCCGAATTGTACCTATAAACAGTATCGCAGAAATTGCAGATAAGTTTACAAGGAATGAAATAATGACTTCTAACGAGATAAGGCAAATTATAGGTATGAAACCTTCCGATGATCCTAGAGCAGATGCATTGATGAATTCTAATCTCAATCAATCACCTGAAGCCCTTGCTCAAATGGGACTCACTGGAGCGGAAGCCAGTGTCGATGATACAACAAATCCTGAGCAAATGAGTGAAGAAGAAATCAAGCAGCAACTAGAGCAAATAAATCAAAATGAAGCAGATTTGGATGCAATAGAGAAGGAGCTGGGTAAGTTATGATTTACAAGCAGCGACGAACTTACTCACAAACCTTAATGCATTATGCATCACAGTATTACGACCCACAAGCGGCTTCAGAATACAATCATGCGTACTATGAAGCGCATAAGAAATTAAAAGGTCGTAAGCCCTCAACGTATGGTTTAAATCAAGAGGGTAGGCAAATTGCGTCAGAAGTAAAGGCTAATATTGACGCGGAAAAGAAAGCCAAACAAGAAGCTTTAGTTAACAAACAAACTAACGAAGTCGAAGAAATTAAGCAACTTATAGAAGCTATAAAGTCTCTTGGCGAAAAAGAGCGTGAAGAAAAGAAGATTGAAATACAATCGAAAATAGAATCTTTGCGCTCGGAACTTAAGACTAAAAAAGAGAGTCTTCAGAATGCCCTTACAGCTAAGCGAGAAGATATTTCGCAGAAGAATAAAGCAGCTTCTAAGAAAGTTTCAAAAGAGAATAAATCCATAAAGGAGAAACTGACTAAAGAAGTTGAGCGTAAGCGTTCTGAGAATACGGCTGAGAATGATAGGATTCGCGAACAGATTAAAAAGCTTGGAAACTCTGAAGCTGACAAACAGAAGAAAGCAGAATTGCAAGCTCAAATCAAAGAGAATTCTGTTAAATTGAAAGAGGATATAGCTTTAACAAGAGCCACTAGCACTGAAACAACAACTAAGAATTCTGAGAATTTAACAGAGTTCAAAGAAAAGAATACAGTTGATTTACAGAAGTATTCAGAACAAGTTAAATCTCAGATTCAATCTGCAACCGAGCAAACGCAAAGCGGCATAACTTCGCTTCGTAATGAATTAAAAGCGTTCAACGATGGTAGCCGAGCTACAACCAAAGAGGCTGTGGCTAAATGTCAGAAACAGATTAAAGATTTGAAGAAGACGAATGCTGATGCAAAGAAAGCATTAACCGATTACTATAATGACGTTTATGCAGGTGAAATCGAAAAGATTAAATCTGAAGAACAATACCAAGCCAAAGCAAAAGAAAAGTCTACGAAGAACAAAATGGTGTAAAGGATGTGAAAAATCAAAATGAAGTATGATTTTGCTGGTTGGGTCACCAGAAACAACATTAAATGTTCTGATGGTCGAACAATAATGCAGGATGCCTTTGCTCATGACAACGGCTTAACAGTTCCTCTTGTATGGAATCATAGACACGACAGTCCATTTAATGTCTTGGGACAGGTTACATTGGAAAATCGTCCTGAAGGTGTTTATGGATACGGTAAGTTCAATGAAACCGAACAGGGAGTTAATGCCAAAGCATTGGTGAGCAACGGCGATGTAACGAGTCTCTCTATATGTGCTAACGGGTTAAAACACAGCGGATCAAATGTTACACATGGAGATATTCGAGAAGTCAGCTTAGTCTTAGCAGGAGCCAATCCGGGTGCTTATATAGATTCTGTAGTTACACACGCCGATGGCGCCGATGAAGAGGCTATAATCTATAATGGATCTGAAGATTTGGTTACCAATGTAGAAGCAACACTAGCACACGCCGATGATGTTAAAGATGATAAGGAGGATCAGTCCATGCCTGGTGATGCTGATAAGAAAACAGATGAACCTTCAAAGAAAAAGACAGTTGGCGACATTTTAAAAACATTAAATGAAGAACAAAAGCAGGTCGTTGAAGGTTTGATCGCAAAGGCTCTTGAAACTAAATCTAAGAGCGATGACGATGATGATGACAAGGAGGGCAAAAACGATATGAAGCACAATGTATTTGAAAATGATGCTTATTACGGAGTTGATCAGAATGCTATACAGCACGCTGCTAAACTCGAAACATTTAACAGTGAGGTAATTGCTGATGCTAAAAGATACGGTTCTTTAAAAGAATCTTGTCTTGCACATGGCATTGAGGATATTGACTGGCTTTTCCCTGAAGACCACGTTCTTGATACTCCTCCTGCTTGGCTGCAGAGAGACATGGACTGGGTCAGCGTTGTAATGGGCGGAGTGCATCACACACCTTATTCCAGAATTAAATCCAGATATGCTGACATCACTGCTGATGACGCAAGAGCAAAGGGTTATCTTAAGGGTAACTACAAGACAGAAGAAGTGTTCACTCTCTTAAAGAGAAGTACCGCTCCTACAACTGTATATAAGAAACAGAAGCTCGACAGAGATGATGTTATCGACATCACAGATTATGATGTTGTTGCTTGGCTTAAGGGCGAGATGAGAACTATGCTTGATGAGGAACTTGCAAGGGCATACCTCTTCGGCGACGGCAGACCTTCTAGCTCTGACGATAAGATCAACGAATCTAACATCAGACCTGTATGGACCGATGAGGACCTTTATACAATAAAGGCTACGGTTGTTGACACTGGCGATGAGGAAGAAAACGCTCGTGCATTTATTAAGAAGTGCATTAGAGCAAGAAAAGATTATAAGGGCTCAACTTCTCCTATAATGTTTATTTCCGAAGACCTTCTTACTACGATGCTTCTTCTTACAGACGGAGTTGGTAGAGACCTTTACGAATCTGTAGAAAAGCTTGCAATTAAGCTTCGTGTTAGCAAAATCGTTACAGTTCCTGTTATGGATAATCTTCAGAGAGTTGACGGTAACGGAAAGATTCGTACCCTTGGCGCACTTATTCTCGGTCTTAACAGCTACAATGTAGGTGCAGATAAGGGCGGAGCAATCAATATGTTTGATGATTTTGATATCGACTACAACGCTCAGAAGTATCTTATCGAAACAAGATGCTCAGGTGCACTTATCGAGCCTTACAGTGCTATTGCCGTAGAGTTTGTTGAGGGTGGTGACGGTGATTTCGATAATCCTACTGTATCTCCTGTGGACGGCGAAGAGACTGTATTTGCAACACTTGTATCCGATATGCAGGAAAACATTTCTATAAGCGGCAACAGAATCTCTGGTACACTTAAGTATCTTGCAGATGGTCCTATTGCAGAAAGATGGGGAGCTGGTAATTTCATCGTGCTTAAACTTACAGACATAGATCCTACTCTCACAAGTATCAAGGTTGGTATGAATCCTTCTCAGTCTTCGGGTCTTGTAGAGATTATCGACGATCCCGATAAGTCTGGTGTGTTCAAGGTTACCAACAAGAAGAATCAGAAGTTCGTAGTTGTATCTACAGATGGTACAAACGAGAGAACTCTCAGCTTCAACCTTGACGGATTAAGGATAACAACACATTAATCAGGTAAAAATTCAAAATGAAATTTTATGGTGAAATCGGCTTTGTTAAAACCGACGAAACCGCACCCGGCGTCTGGTCTGAAACAGTGATCAGGCGCCATTATTATGGTGATATTTTGTCGTTTACAAAGCGTTACGACAATAGTCAGCAGTTAAATGACAATATTAATATTAATAATAGAATAAGCATTGTTGCTGACGCTTTTGCTTATGAGAATTTTATATTTATGAAGTTCATAAACTTTATGAATACTCTATGGAAAATAGAGAGTGTTGAAGTGCAACATCCAAGATTAATATTGTCGATTGGAGGCGTATATAATGCTCCGGAAGGATCGTAGGTATGATTTTCACGAAAAACTCGTAGATATTTTAGGAAGTAGAAACGTGTATTTTCAACCGCCAGAGTCAATAAAGCTCAAATTTCCGTGTATCGTTTACACCCGAGTAGGTGATAGTTCTCTACGAGCGGATGACATTAGATACAAATTCAGAACGCAGTATTCAGTTACTGTAATTGATAAAGACCCTGATAGTGAAATACCTGAAAAATTAGCTGAATTTCCTTATACAAAATTCGACAGGCATTTTACTTCAGACAATCTTAATCATGATGTATATACAATTTACTATTAAGGAGGAATAACACATGGCAAGATTAGTATGGGACCAGGTCGGCGAAAGATATTACGAGATGGGTGATAGACAGACCGTCCTTTATCCTATGAACGCAGCGACAAGAAGCTATGGAAGTGGTGTTGCTTGGAACGGTGTTACGGCATTTAACGAGTCTCCCGATGGCGGTGAGAATCAGGATCTTTGGGCTGATGACATCAAGTATGCAAGCTTTCGTTCTGCTGAAAACCTCAATGCGTCTATTGAAGCTTACACTTATCCTGACGAATTCGCAGAATGTGACGGTAGCGCCGCTGTTGCTACAGGCGTATACATTCATCAGCAGAAGAGAAAGGCATTCGGTCTTTGCGTAAGAACAGGCATTGGTAACGACCTTGATGATGAAGTTGGCTATAAGCTTCATCTTCTTTATGGTTGTACAGCTTCTCCTTCTGAGAAGTCACACGCAACAATTAATGACTCTCCTGATGCTGAGACTTTCAGCTGGGATATCAGCACAGTTCCCGTAGCAGTTGGAACAATCAACGGCGTTGACTATAAGCCTACCGCTAAGGTTACTATCGACAGCAGAAACTTTAATACACCTGCTCTTAAAGCTAAACTTAAGGCGCTTGAAGATGTATTATACGGCACAGAGTCAACCGAGCCTAGACTTCCCTCTGTAGCAGAAGTAATCGCAATCGTTAGCGGTTCTACAGAAGTTGCGGGAGTTGGTGTAGCACCTTCTACACTTGATTTGAATGTCGGTGATGTGACATTCTTAACAGCTACTCTTTATCCTTCTGGTGCACATGGCACTATAACTTGGACATCGTCTACTGAAAGCGTAGCTACTGTTGAGGACGGACTTGTTACAGCTGTTGCGTCTGGTTCAACCACAATTACTGCGACTTGCAACGGTAAGTCTGATACCTGTGTAGTAACAGTAACAGAGTGATCTTAATGTTTTAACGGGGCTCTTCGGAGCCCCTTTTATTGCTGAAAGGAGAAAAATTCAAAATGATTAAAAAGACAGTTAAGTATGAAGATTTTAACGGCAATGAAGTTGTTGAAGACCTTTACTTTAATTATACAAAGACTGAGCTTATGAAGCTTCAGTTTAACGGAACGCTCGATACCATTAACAAGGCACAGGAAACTAATGACGTAAATTCGATGGCTTTGTTTGCTGATGATTTCGTAAAGAATGCATACGGTATAAAAAGCGAAGACGGCAAGAGGTTTATAAAGTCTAAAGAAATTGCCGAAGAGTTTGCACAGTCTTTGGCGTATGATGCTTTAATGAACGATTTAATGTTCAAAGAAGGCGAGTTTGATAAGTTCGTCAGACTTGTAATACCTAAAGACATAAGTTCAAAGATAGATACTCCTGAGATACAGGAAAAAGTTAAGAAAATGATACAAAAGTAATAATGAGGTGAAGTTCATGGCTCTATCCAATACGGCGGTTCCGATATATTACGGTCAGTTCAGGGATAGAGTCCTGAACGGTCACATACCAGTGTGTCGAGAGATTGCACTGGAAATGGAAAGAATAGACAAACTTATTGCCAATCCTGATTATTACTATGATGATAAAGCTATTGATGGTTTTATAGCTTTTTGCGAAAATGAATTAACCTTGACTGACGGTGCTGATGTATCTATGCTCGACACCTTTAAATTATGGTCAGAACAAATCTTTGGCTGGTACTATTTTGTTGAGAGAAATGTGTGGGTACCAGACGGATTTGGCGGAGGTTCTTATCAGCTTAAAACAATAAAAAAGAGATTAGTAAATAAACAATATTTAATAATTTCTCGTGGTGCCGCCAAAACTATGTATGCTGCTTTTTTACAAGCATATTTTTTGATAGTCGACACATCCACAACACAGCAGATAACCACAGCACCTACAATGAAACAAGCTGATGAGGTATTATCGCCTTTGCGAACTGCTATAGCTCGTTCTAGAGGACCGTTATTCCAATTCTTAACAGAAGGAAGCCTGCAAAATACCACAGGAAGTAAGGCGAATCGAACAAAACTCACGCCAACTAAAAAGGGTATAGAAAACTTTATGACTGGGTCTTTGCTTGAGATTCGTCCAATGTCGATAGCAAAATTACAAGGTCTTAAACCAAAAGTATCGACAATCGACGAGTGGCTTTCGTGTGACATTAATGAGGATGTCGTCGGTGCTATAGAGCAGGGTGCGTCAAAGAATGAAGAATACCTGATTGTAGCCACAAGTTCTGAAGGTACCGTCCGAAACGGCGTTGGCGATTCAATGAAGATGGAACTTGAGAAGATACTCAAGGGAGAATTTCAAAATGACCATGTAAGTATATGGTACTACAAACTCGATGATGTACGAGAAGTCGGACAGCCTGAAATGTGGTTGAAGGCAAATCCTAATTTAGGAGTTACAGTGTCTTATGAGACGTATCAAGAAGACGTAAGTAGAGCAGAAGCAAACCCTGAAGCTCGAAATGATATTTTAGCAAAGAGATTTAATCTTCCAATGGAAGGTTATACATACTTTTTCACATATGAAGAAACTCTGCCTCATAGAAGATGTTCGTTCAATCAGATGCTATGTTCTATGGGCGCAGATTTATCACGAGGCGATGACTTCTGTGCATTTACATTCTTGTTTCCGTTGCAGGATGAGAGTTTTGGAGTTAAAACTCGATGCTATATATCTGATCAGACATACTCACATTTATCAGCAGCATTGAAAAGTAAGTACGATCGGTTCATAAAGGAAGATAGTCTTGTCGTAATGGAAGGCACTGTTCTTGATTTGAATGATGTGTACGACGATTTAGACAGACATATTATGGATAAAGGTTATGATATTTGTTCATTCGGATTCGACCCGTACAATGCAAGAGAGTTTGTTGAACGATGGGAGAAAGAAAATGGTCCATATGGTATTGAAAAAGTAATTCAGGGTATGAAGACAGAATCTGTACCGCTTGGCGAATTAAAGAAATTAGCGTATGACAGAATGCTCATATTTGATCAAGAGATTATGCAATTCACGATGGGCAATTGCATTGCTATATTGGATACGAATGGAAATCGTAAACTTTATAAGAGTAGAAAAGACCAAAAGATAGATTCTGTGGCGGCTATGATGGACGCTTTTGTTGCATATAAATTGCATAAAGAGAATTACATGTGATAAGCAAAAGGACGGTGATAGCAGTTGTGGCAATATAATGATGTATTATACCATCATGGTATAAAAGGTCAAAAGTGGGGGCACAGAAGATACCAGTATGAAAACGGTTCTCTAACGCCTGAAGGAAGAGTACATTATGGAGTCGGCAAAGCCCGTGGCGATGACAGCTCAAGTACAAGAAGCGGAAACACTCCAGCAAAAAAGTCATTTAAAGAAGCAGTCAGCAATGCGTGGGATAAACACAAAGAACGTGTAGCTGAGAAAAGAGCCGCAAAAGAAGCAGCGGCTGAAGAGAGACGTAAGGAACAGGAGAGACAAACTTACGAATCGTATAAAGACAGAATCAAGCAGATAGATAGACGACAAGACGAAATAGACGAGGAAAGACTCGAAGTAAACGAGAAACTTGGCGATGCTTCCAGAGAAGCGTCTAAATGGCGTGATAAAGCTGATCAGAGAGCTAATAAGTTACATAACAGGTTCTTTACGACTGACGAAGAGTGGGACGGCAAATGGAAAAAGCTTGACAAGAAAGCTCGTAAGTATGAAGATCTAGTTGATAAATACGAAGAGCAATTAGAGCGACTTCGTAGACAAACTGCGGACAACATTGAAGCAACGGAGAAAGCAAAGGATTTCATTTCAAGATATGAAAGTGAGAATCCTGTTGATATTCGTAGTAGTGGTTTTACGGATTTGTTCGGTGGTAAAAAGAAAGAGTCTTCATCACCATATATGGACTCAATCAATGACTTAATGTCAAGTTATAATGATGATATTAGCACCATAAAATCTGATGCAGATAGACTCAAAGCTTTATCTGATAGATTAAAGTCTGTTTCCAGAACATCGTACTCTGATGATGATTACCCAGGCATAAGAAGTAATGGATTAATAGACAAAATAATATCGGATACTGACATTGTATCTCTGGACTCACTGGATTCTATAGAAAAGTACTTTAATCTTGACCCTGAAAATAAGCGTGACTCTGATAAATACTTCTTAGCTTCTGTGGCTGAAGATAAAAGAAACAAAAGTACTCTGAAGCATCACGGAATCCTCGGTCAGAAATGGGGTCGTAGAAGATACCAGTATGAAAACGGATCTCTAACGCCCGAAGGAAGAATACACTACGGGGTCGGTAAAGCCCGTGACGATGGTGATGTATCTACTGTTGACATAAGAAGCAGTGGTTTGATATTTGATAGACCAAATAAAAGAAAAGCCAAAGCAAAAAAACCGTCAAAAGAAATGATTGCATTACAGCAAGAGAATCAGCGACTCGCTATGGAACTCGAGGAACATAATCGTCGTCGTCAGGGCATCAGACCATATATGTCGGATTCTCGATATGGACTGTCTAAATCTGATGTGGCGTCATTAAGTGATGACGAACTTAACCAAATGGTTAAAAGATTAGGACAAGAAACCCAGTTAAAGAAATTACTGGATTCAAGACTCCAAACACTTTTGGCTAATGACGCTAGGTTCAGAAAAAGAGAACGTAATAAGGCAGTAGCTGCATTTCTTGGTAAACACGTAGCAGCTCCATTGGTCGATTACGGTATGAAGAGATTTATGGATAGTCGTAATGGCGGATTAAAAAGTAATGGTTCTAAGCCAGACCTCATAGATGCTATTTTGGATGCGGGGTCGACTGCTATGAGTGGTAATCCAGCCGCAGTTGCTTCTAAGTTATCATCTAAACCTAAAACCCAAAATCAGACTTATGAGCGAGCAAAAAAGATACTAGAAACTACTTCCACGATGGAGTTCGATGAAATAAAACCTGATCCTAATTGGGATTTCGGAACAAGTTCGTGGAAGAATTCGTCGTCTTATAAGAAAGCATCATCGTTTCTTGACTCATACTCAGATACAGATTACAAAGAAATCGTACCTGATTGGGGCGAAATAACTCCAGAATGGTAATAAAAACAACAGATATTTTATGTGCAAGGAGCCTGATAACTTTATCGGCTCCTTTTAATTTACGCTTATGATTACAATACATTTAGAAGCTATAGAAGAGTTTAATGAAGAAACAAATGAATTTTCGACTAAAAACGAAACTGATATTCATTTAGAACATTCATTATTGGCGTTGTCTAAATGGGAATCTAAATATAGAAAACCATTTTTAAGTTCGCAGACAACTGAAGAAGAACTCTTGTTCTATATACAGTGTATGAATTTGGACGACACTCCTATCGAACTTGATAGATTGACCACCGAAGACATTGTGAAAATACAAGAATATTTGAATGACAATCCAACAGCGACTGTTATTAGCGAGGACAAAACTAAAAAGAAAGAAAATAGGTTTGTGACATCGGAATTAATCTATTATTGGATGGCAGCGAACCAAATACCTTTTGAATGCGAGCTATGGAATCTTAATAGATTATTAACATTGATTAGGGTGTGCTCAATAGAGAGTCAACCTAAGAAGAAAATGAATAAGAGAGATATTTTGCGAAATAATTATGCTAAGAATGTAGCTCGTAGAAAGAGACTTGGCACGAAAGGGTGAATGATATTTGCTTAAAATTACACATAAAGGTAATTTCGAGAAATTAGAGCATTGGTTGAAGAATTTCACAATGTCTAAGTACGAAAAACAATTGCACCAATATGGCGCCCTCGGTGTTGAGATGCTTAAACGATATACACCAGTTGATTCAGGTATAACGGCTGAGAGCTGGCGATATGAAGTTAAAGTTGAAAAATATACCGCGACTTTGTCTTGGCACAATGACAATCTCACAAAATGGGACGAGCCATTGGTATATTTGATAATTAGTGGACATGCGACCAGATGGGGTCAATACGTTCCGCCTAATAATTTTGTTAATGACGCCTTACAGCCATTATTAGATGAATTAGGCGATTATTTAGCTGAGGAGGTGACCAAATAATGCCAACATCTTCCAGTACTGTGGAAAATCGAATCGTAAGAATGGAATTCGATAATAAAGAATTTGAGTCAAATATGAAAAAGACTACAAATTCTTTAGACAAGTTAAAACAAGCTTTAAAATTACAAACCGGCAAAAACGCTTTCGACGAATTAGAAAGCTCTGTTAAAAAAGTTGATTTAAAACCAATATTGCGTGGAATAGACCAAATTAATAACCAGTTTTCATTTATTCGACGTAATGTAAGGCGAGTTGTTGACGACATTGCAGGAGATGTCGTACGAACTGCCAATAAAATAAGTAGTTTCGTAACAACTAATGTCATACAAGGCGGTTACCAGAGAGCAACTGACATTGAACAAGCCAGATTCCAGTTGATGGGTATGGTTAAGGACGAAAAAGAAGTTACCGCTATAATGGGACAGGTTAAAGAATCTGTTGCCGATACCGCTTATGGTATGGATCAAGCCGCCCTTGCCGCTTCTCAGTTAGCTTCTTCCGGTATTAAAGCCGGTGACCAAATGAAAAAAGCCCTTGGTGGTATTGCGGGCGTAACAGCGACCGTTAATGGTAACTATGAAGAAATTTCCAGAATAGTTACTAAGGTAATGGCACAAGGAAAAGTCGGCGGCGATGAATTGATGCAGTTTAGTACCAGAGGTCTAAATATGCGTCAGGTTGTCGCTGATTGGCTTAAAAATGTTAAAAACGATGCTGCAGCCGCTTCAGAGGTTTTAAACGGTGCTCAAATTAGTGCTGAAACTTTTGTATCAGCTATATATGATACATATGCACAACATTCAAAGGATGCAGATAATACTGTAAAAGGTGCATTTGCAAACTTAAAAGCTGCTTTAAAGCAAATCGGTCAGCCATTCTATGAAGAACTGATTATAGAAAAAGGACCTGTCAACAAATTATTAAAAAGCGTAAAACAGGTTGTAAAGGACGCTAAAGTATTAATATTAGATTCGGAGAAATACGCTAAAGACGGTGAATCAGTATTAGACCATTGGAATCGTATTATACCGAATGTAATTAATAAATTTACAAAGTTCTTTACAGACTTTGGTGTCGCTAAGTATATAACGCCATGGATTGACGGCTTCCATACGCTTATTGATGTTATAGATGCTGTATCAGATAGAATCATTATCTTTATGAGGGCATTCGACGAAGGGGCTAAAGGATTCCCAGCTACGATGTCGAGCATCTTTAATTTTATTGGTAACATTCATAAAGGTATAATCGGAATATTTGATGGTTTTAATCAACTCGATGGCACTGTCGCTGTTTTAAGAACAATCAGAAATGTCTTCGAGGCTTTATACACTGTAATAACTCCTGTCGCACAAGCTTTTAAAGATACATATGTCAACTTCACTGTATTATCGAACTTGGAAGGGCTTTCGTCATTCCAAATGATAGGACAAGTGATAGCAAACATAGCAAAAGCTTTGGAGACATTCTCGGCTAAGCTTGCACTATCCGGAAGTAGTATGTATCGTATAAAAGAAATAACGAGAGGTTTTATTTCGGTCGGTCAATTAGCTTGGTATGTTATTGAAAAAGCGGCAGCATTAATAAATTTCCTATGGCCATATCTTGAAAAGGTAGCTTCGTTTATCTTATTGATTGCGACGCGAATTGCACAAGTAATCAGAATAGTAAACACTTGGATTATTCAAAATAACTTGTTGACCAAAGTCACAAGTGGCGTTGTTACCGTATTCAATGCGTTTTGGGGAGTACTCACTTCACTTGGAACAGTTATTCAGAATTTTATTAATAAGTTAATAAAAATAATAGACCCATACGGAATCATACAGTTTTATGTTACAGAGGTCATTAATACCTTCAGCAAGTGGAGCAGTGGACTAGACGCGGCTGGTGAAACAACAAATGCGGTAACGTGGATATTCAATGCGTTTGCCGCTGTTCTTGGTTGGGTTAAAATAGCTATTGATAATCTTAGTGTTGTACTTTCGCCATTTGCTAGCGCTTTGGAATGGGTTAGTAAACTTCTTTGGACTGTTGTTATTAATGTTAGTAACGCAATCCAAACGATATTTAGTTCATCAACTAGTAGCGGTATAACATCTATTGGTCAAATTATAACAAACATATTTACTGCTATAGGCAATGTTGCAACGTGGTTAATAAATACTATTGATCATTTATTAAACTTCATTTTTTCTGATAAAATAACGAAAATATTATCACAAATTCTTAATGTGATAACAATGATATACTGGTCTAAAGGCTGGGAGTATCTAAATGGAATTGTAGGTAAGGTCAAGAGTATTTTAGACCCGTTGAACACCCGAGTTAAATCGTTTGCTAATAATGCAATTAAACTATCTATTGCACTAATCATAATAGCCGGTGCCATTGTCATTTTAAAAGATGTTCCGTGGCAAGATGCGCTTCGAGCTTTAGTATATTTGTCTGTTCTTGCTGTGTTCTTAAAAATAGCTGTCGATAAGATTCAGTTAATTAAAGATGACGCAATACAAAAAGCTGCGGCTCAGGCAAGCGCAACATTTGCAACTGCAAAGATGTTGACTTCAATTGCTACATCTGTTGTTTTAATGGCAGCAGCCTATAAAATAATTGTTAGCGCAACACAAGGCTTGAGTCAAGGAGAAATGTGGACTAGGGTTGGTATACTAGTCACGCTGTTAGCAGCTATTGCTGCGATTACTGTTACACTTGTCCAGCTTGTTAAAAACCAAGAGTTACCGCAAGCGAAGTTCAGAACTATCCTTGCTATTTTTGGTGGATTAGCGCTGATTATTAAGATGTCTGTTGCTGGTTTTAAGGAAATTGCAGGAATAAAAAATGACAGCGATAGTGCTGGTATAGTTGGTGCTATAGTCGCTATAGCTGTTATATTTGTAGCAATTGGTATATTGGTTGCGGCGGTTGCTGATATGGATGTTAAGAAAGACTCTATTGGTGTAATCGCGAGTGTGGCATCTATTCTGTTTACTGTGTCGAAAGCAGTTAAATCCTTTGCCGAATTGGAATTACTCGATTGGGGCAAAGGCTTATTCTCTGTAATAGCGCTGTTAGCTGTTATCACATTGCTTATGAAGACACTGAATGACGGTGCTCAGAAATTGCAAGAAGGTGGTCCAGAAGCCAAGAAAACATGGAAAACAGTGTTTAAAAATTACTTAGCTGTTGTTGTTGGATTAGGTTTATTGCTTGGCGAATTATATTTATTATCGAAGATGCCTGCTGGTAATATACTTATGGCTATTACATTATTCGCCAGTATAGCACTAGTCCTTACTGGTATGATGTGGGCATTAAGTAAAATCGCTACAAATACCAAGCAAGTCGATGATATTATAAAGTTACTAAAAGCCCTATGTACAGTGATGCTATCTGTGTCTGCTGTTATTTGGGTTATTAGTTCTTTAGTCGAACTAGTACTAACGGCTGCAGCGGCGTCTGGCGATGCTAAAATGGTATCCAGTATGCTATGGGATGTCGTAGGCGCTATAACGATGTTCGTTGCTGTTGTAGGTGGTCTTGCAGCTGCGTTAGGACTTTTATCGGTAGCACTAGGTCCGGCATTCTTAGCAGGTGTTCAAGCTTTAGGCACTTTCTTTGTAATGATCGCAGGTACCGCGCTGTTGCTTGCCATGGCTATAGAGCGTTTAGCAAAAGCTTTGCTTGAATTCGCAACAGCACTTACAATAACGCAAGCTGCTTTTGGCGGAAACCTTGAGAAAATAAGAAAAGCGGCTATTAATTTAGGTTCTGCGGCGGCTGAAGGTATTTCGGTATTCATCGTTAAGTCGTTAGAGTTGATTGCAGAGCTGGCACCAAGACTTCGTGCAGCGTTAGAAAAGATATTTGCTGAACTCGCAGATTTTCTCGGTGATAGCTGGAATGGAATGTGGTTCGGCATAGGTCAATTACTCGGTATGCCAATCGGAGCTGGTGCTTCTGCTTTATGGGGCATACTTTCTGGTTTCTTAGAGGCTCTTAATGATGAAGAAGCTATTGCTGAAGTAAACCGTAATGCTGTTGAATTGATAATTGCATTAATTAATGGTTTCAACATAGCTATAAGTACACATCAAGACGAACTTGCACAAGTTATTGATGACTTCTTGGATACAATTGGTAACTTTATCGAAGAAAAAGGTCCTTCGTTGATATCCAGATTTGCTTATCTTGGACTTCAAATAGGTGGAGCAATATTCGATACAGTTATTAATACCTTAAATGAAGTCTTTGGCTTGGACTTGAAGAGCATCGGTACTATGTCAGAGCGAAAAGCGCTCGAAGCAGAATTAACTGACCCTGATTCTTTCCACGACCTTTTACAGAAAAGAGACGAAGCTATTAAAATTGAAACCTTATACGGAGGCGGTAGTAGATTAACTGGCTCGTATAAGAAAGTCGGTGAATTCGCTGCTAAATATGGCTTAAGGTATGAGAAGCAAGTTAAAAATGCAATGAGCAGTTGGATGCTCACTCAAGACTTCAAAGACTATATGCAGCGAACAGGTCATACTAGAAATGACTTCACTGATGATATTTATGGATTGTCGTTGTTTGTAGAATATATGCAAATGAAGGAAGAAACAGTCCATAGATTAAAAGAACAATACGATAACGCTGTTGAAGAAGGTATGGACTCGACAAGAGAAAGGAAAGCATACCAAACAGCCCTTGATGCATTAAACACCTTGAGAGACGCAATGGGAATACATTCTCCGTCAACAGAGACCACGGAAATGGGTGAAAATCTCGGTGCAGGTCTTGTTCAAGGTATCACAAACTCAGCGCCTAGCGTAGAAGAAGCGGCTAAGAATTTAGGTTCTTCGATTATAGGCTGGTTTAAAGACGGCATAACAAAAGTCGGTGTTCAGAAGGCTGACGATGCTTTAGGTCTTGGCGGAGCTCTTACTAAGATGTTTGATGAGGGTGCAAATCCTCTTGAAATTATTAATAAAGTAATCGGCGAAACAACAAGTCAAAGCGGTGTTGAACTCGATGTTGGCAGTATATTCTCTGGAATAGGTCTTGGTAAGTCACTTGATACGAGCACTATAACAGAGTCTGTAAACAATGCTGTGGCTGCTGCAACTGGAGCTAGTGCACCGCCTAATGTTGAAGTTCCTGTTAGCGCTGATATGTCACAATACAACGCTCAAATGGCAGGACTCACTGACAGTGCTGGTTCGTTCGATATGAGTTCAGTATCAGGGTTGAACAACCTTGGCAATGTGTCAGGAATTGATGAAATGCCGTCTGATATCTCGTCTATGTCTTCCGATATGGGCGATATGAGTGACTATTCGGCTTCTACAGCTAATAACACTGCATCTTTGGCAGGTGTAACATCTGACGGTATCTCAACTATTGTATCTGAAATCAGAACTTTAGACCAAGATGTGGTTTCTGCTATAACTGGTGGTACTGCAACTATTGGCAAGTCTGCTAGCGTTGCCGCAAGCGGCGTAACCAGTATAGATGATTCAACGAAAATTCAAAATGAGTACACCAAAGACATTGCAGCTAACTCTGAAGAGCAGACTGAAGACAATAAGGAAACTAAGAGTGCTTGGAAGAAAGTTGATCTTCAGCCTATAGAGAAGAATCAGCGAAAGATATTGAAGGCATCCTCTAACAGTCGAGTTGAAATCGAGAGATTCATAGGAAAAGCTTCAGATAAGGATGACCGTAAAGAGCGTATTGCCATCGCAGACCAGATTACAGATGAAGTCGCTAACGCTTCGTGGATTGATGACGAAGAGAAACGCAAGAAATACGTATCTGAAAGGTCTGACAAACAAACAGCTTATCAGCTTAAAGACGAATTACGCTTAGCAGATGCGGCTATTGATATTCAGAAGACAAATAAGGAAACAGCGAAGCAACTTGAAGAGCAAAAGAAAGTTGATGCATTCAGTAAGATAGAAAATGTTGTTGGAAAGTACATAAAGGAAAATAATTTAACAAAAGAAGAACAATCAGTATTATGGACAAGAGTCGGAAATTGGTTGAAGAAGAATAACAATTTATTCTATGAATTATCCATTCTTAGGTCTGACAAAGCTACTAATGAACAAATTAGAAACGCTTTAATGTTCTTTGAAGAGAATGGTATTAACATTGCCAATGCTTATGGTAAGAACGATGAGAATTATATAAAAACGGCAGAGGCATTGTCTTATCAATTACCGAACTATCTTGACGCTATTTACAATGGTCAAGTCGTAGCTAATAGATTAGCAGAAGAACAGCCCAAGAATACCAAATCGTGGATTAGACAGGGTGTAAATAAACTTGTCGGCGCTGTTGCTGGTATAGACTCAATTACTTTCGATAAGAAGTATGAAGAGCTCTTAGACAAGTTTGGCGTAACAACCACTAGGCATTTAGCTAGCATCGACAACAATCTTGGAAAACTGCCGAAATATGCAGCTAAAGAAGAGGAGACGGCTAATGAGAACCTTGAAACCAACAAGAAAACAGGTAACCATATAGTTAAGATAAGAGATTGGGTTTACGACCAGTCGCTCAAAAACACTGATACCCAAAAGTTTTCTAAGAGTCTTCGATACATATACAACAATGATAATGAATGGACTAAGAAGTATGGTTATAGAGATGCTAACAACATCGTTCATACTGGTTCTTCAGGTATGTATATGTCCAAGGAAGATAGTTTTCTTCAATTGATAAAGACTGGAAAAGAAGTTACTGACACACTTAAACCTTTGGCAGGAAAAACAATTGAAGAAGTGTTTAAAGAACTTCAGGAACAGCAAGTTAAGAATGCTGTATACAACTCCGACTTTAAGTTGTTTGATCCGATAGCCGTTGTTACAGGACTAGGTTCAGCAATATTCCAGCCTCTTACTTCAAAGATTGTAGATGCGGCTACCAAAACTACCGACTCAAAATCAGCTACGGTATCGGCTACATCGGCTGTGGTTAATATGGACAATGTAAGTACAGTAAACACCGCGTCTACAGGAACGACAAATGTAGCAACAACATCAGCTGATATTTCAGGAAAAGTAATGAATTCAGAAGAATCCAAGAAAACTGCATCCGCAAGTGGAGTAGATTATTCGGCGTCTATAAATGCTATTAAGACAGAAGTTGCTGACATCAATACTCGTCTGAATGATATTTACACAAGACTTGAAAAGACCAATGTTGTGATGGATACGGGAGAACTTGTCGGTGCAATAGGACCAGAGATGGACGCATATCTTGGTAATCAAATGGCTATGGTAGGAAGGGGTGTGAGCTAATGGCGTCACAATATTCTATTGATATTCATTCTGTAGAAATAAACGGTTATAACACTTGGGACGAGTGGCATCTGATACCCGAGTCAAGACCGATAATTGAAATGCCTCAACGCAGAACACAAATTGTGGACATCCCGACCATCGACGGTGTTATTGATATTTCAGAGAGTTTAACAGGCTACCCAGTTTTCCAGAATAGGACAGGTAGCCTGTCTTTTTATGTTATGCACGAGTATTATACAAACGGTATGACGTGGAAAGATATGCATAATCGCATAGTAACTCATCTTCACGGTAGAAAGCTGCGAATGAGGCTAATGGATGACCCAGATTTTTACTATGAAGGATATTTTTCTATGGACTCGTGGACTACGGACGCGGACCCTGGGCATTCTAGAGTGAAAATCAGTTATGACTTGCATCCGTATAAAAGAAAACTAGTGGAAACTACTATAAGTATACCTGTGAATGGCACGAGAGATGTAGAGTTATCGACACTCCAGCCAGCAAACCCGACAATGAAAGCATCCGTTACAGCAGGAGAAAGTATCACTTGTACGGGTCCGACTTATGGCGGGACTAATAAAACAGTTACTCTAACTGCGATGGATACAACATACAATGATATTTTTGCTACAGAGTTTATTAACGATGGTATA
>AUXO010610136.1_pt1 | contig 21300 bp, 19 predicted proteins | sample 768731 | NCBI WGS metagenome assembly AUXO01 (sample SAMN02715735, study PRJNA202380) | gut metagenome | biome: sheep rumen | host: Ovis aries | place: New Zealand: Palmerston North
ACAAAACATCCGGTACAAGATCTCTTGCACCGGATGTTTTTATATGCTTATTCATCGCTAAATAACCTTCTATTGCTCAAGCCTTTCATAAATACTGGTTGTCAAAATCTCACCGGAAGTTTTATCTATTGTGACCGCTTCAAGCAGGTTGTCATTTTTCACTTGATATTCAAAATGAATTTCATGCTTTGGTATTGGTTCTTTGCTAAACAAATATCCAGTGAAATGATTGTCGCAGACTTCAAGGCTGAAATAGATTAGAGTATCAGTATTGTTCTTAATCCGAAGGTCCCTGTAGCCATAAGCAACCGTGGCATCAGACCCCAACGGGCAGAATCTGGTTTCTTCTGTATAAAGGTCCTTGGAATGATTATACCGCTCAATGATCTGCAGTCCGGCAATCAATGCTAAATGATAAATAATACCAGATGCTTGGCACAATCCCCCACCCCGTTCCAATTGGAGGACTCCACCACGAATGCCTCTTGAGGCAGCGAATTGTTTGGTATTAGGATTACCGACGGCTCTCCAGAAAGAAAAGACCTCACCAGGACGAATGACATACTTACGTATCCTGTCAGCGGCCAGCTTTAAATTATGCTTCTTCTTTTCAAGGGTAGCAGAAGCGGTAAAAGGTTGAGTGACTTCAATCTTATTGACAAATACACCGCAAGAGCGCTTCTTGCAGAATTTATAACTGCCAAATGCGTCTTGAAGATAATTGGCAAAGACATGAGCCTTAAGTTTTGACCATCTTACGAATTGCATACTTACACGATTTATCTCTTCGTGTTGTAAAGTTACGTATTATTTATAAAAAATGCAAAAAAAATAGTACCTTTGCAAAGAGAATATAAAGATATGAAATACAAGATATTGTTTATTTGTTTAGGTAATATCTGCCGCTCGTCTGCAGCAGAGGAAGTGATGAGAAGTAAAATTGCATCCGCCGGTCTCTCCTCATCCGTTGAAGTTGACTCGGCAGGATTAATTGACTACCATGAAGGTGAGAAATCAGACCCACGGATGTTACGCCATGCATACAACCGCGGTTATAAAATCACCCATAGGTCGCGTCCAATCCAACAAGAAGATTTTGCCTATTTCGATTTAATTATTGGAATGGATCACAGTAATATCAGTCGATTGAAACGATTGGCAACATCGGCTGAAAGTATGGCAAAAATTCATCTAATAACCGAATATGCCATCAAGAGTGTGGGTGATGTTGTTCCTGATCCTTATTATGGTGGAGATGCCGGTTTTGAACTAGTTCTCGATTTGCTTGAGGACACATGTGAAGGCTTGCTTAACGAGATAAGGCGCCTTTTGAACACCTGAAAAGCATTTTTTTCTTTTTTTACATCTTTTTTTCATCATGTCCCACGATTTGGCACAAGGTGATTGTATCTTTGCAGAAAATCTCATCAAATGTAGCATTTCATTTTATCTGCAGATATCACCCGAATACAAGATCGTGGACAAGCGGAAATCGAGGAGGCAAAATCAAATTGATTCTGCTGCTGTCAGGTGAGATGAATGAAGTCCCAGGTGCTGCATCAGTGCCTGGGATGATCATTATCAATGATTTATGAAAGACTCTGCTTCAGTTATCGTGTCCAATTTACCAACATCCAGCAACCTCAGGTTTTCAATCACAAGTCCTGAAATCTGGTGGGTGGCACAAGCAGAGAGGTAGAAATCGATAATAGAGAATTTGTCTGGCCAATCATCCATAGTTTTCAGCAATGCATGGGAGAAGATATGCATTCCCGAAAATGCATATCGATTATAAGCAGCAGGATTATTCCTCACCTCTTCAAAAGGGGACTTGACTTCACCCGTGTTCAGATTCATCCATCCCACAAGATGGCTGTCTTGGTCAAACAAGAGATAACGTGTTGTAACTCTTCTGCTTACAATTAGTGTTGCATCAGCCAGAGAAGCATATTGTGTAAAGACTTTATGCAAATCGATGTTATGGAAAATGTCAACGTTGTGCACAAGAAACGGCTGCTTGTCCTTAAAAAGTAAGGCTGCCTTTTTTATTGCTCCACCAGTGTCAAGCAGCATATCAGATTCATCACTGATTGTAATATCAATATCAAAATCGTTGTCTTGTATGAAATCAACAATCTGACTCGCAAAATGGTGGACATTGACAACCAGATGATTGAAACCAGACTTCTTCAATCTTTCAATCTGATGTGCTATCAATGGTTTTCCAGCAACTGGCACCATGGCCTTTGGCATTGTATCGGTCAATGGTTTAAGGCGTGTGCCCAATCCGGCAGCTAAAATCAGTGCATTCATGTGGATAAAAATTAAATATCAATTTACTGGCCTAGCTTCTAATACTTGAGATATGTTTTGTTCACGATGAAAGATTCTCACCTCAACGCCAAACTTACTATTTAACCGTTCCGCCAAATGTTGGGCAGAATATACGCTACGGTGTTGTCCCCCTGTACAGCCAAATGAAAACATGAGGTCAGTGAAACCTCTTTCCATGAAACGCCGCACATGGAAATCGGCCAATTTGTACACACTGTCGAGGAACTGAACGATTTCGCCATCGTCTTCCAAGAAATCGATGACAGGTTTATCAAGTCCTGTAATTTGTTTATATTGCTCATAACGCCCAGGATTATGGGTGCTCCTACAATCAAACACATATCCGCCTCCATTGCCCGATTCATCTTCAGGTATACCTTTTTTATATGAAAAACTGAAAACCCTAACCACAAGTTTTTTATCAGTTTTCTTACAGTAGCCCTTGTCGTTCTTCAATAATTCTTGAGCAAGACTATTCTTTGCTCCCTCAACTGTTTTGGAAGTAACTGAATTAGAGTCTGAGGCAACCAGTTGTAAGCAAATTTGCTTTAAATAAGGATAATCGTTGCAGACTCCTTGAACAATCAATTCTGAAAGATTCTGCAAGGCTAAAGGAATGCTGTCTATAAAATGTTTCTTTTTCTCCCAAAGCCCGCGAAAACCGTATGCGCCAAGTACCTGAAGTGTCCGAAACAGTACAAAGAGAGACAATTGTTTTTTGAAATAATCAGTATCAATGTCATTATATGCCTTATAACTTTCAATGTAAACATTTATCATCTCGTTTCTTAATTCTTTATTGAAATTCGATGATGCCTGCCATAAAAAGGAAGCTAAATCATAGTATATAGGGCCAAACCTACCACCTTGGAAATCGATATAGTATGGTACCCCGTCTTTGACCATCACGTTTCTTGCTTGAAAATCTCGATATTGGAATCCACATTCTTTTACGGACAAAAGATGTTCACGCAAATTATCAAAGTCTATTTGAAGTTGCTGTTCATTAAATTCTATACCAACAAGTTTCAGATAGCAATATTTGAAATAATTCAAGTCAAACATCACGCTGTTCCCATCCATCATTTGAACAGGATAACAATGCTGATAGACTTCTTTGTAAGCCATTTCCATTTGAAGCCGAGGCAAATCAGAAATCACTTGTTTAATGAGTGTTTTTTCCTCGTCACTATAGTTACCACCATTTTTTCGACCATCCTCCATTAATTTATAGAGCGATGTATCGCCTAAATCATCCTGTATATACCTCATTCCATCATCCGAAACAACCCAAACTGCAGGTACGGGTAGATGTTTGGAAATGAACAATTGAGACAAATGGCAGAAGGCCCTATTTTCTTCTGCAGAAGTTCCCACAACACCAATGCAGGAAGGTTCACTATCTTTAGATGGAATAATCCTATAGTATTTTCTGTTACTGCCAGCTCCTGACAGCGGTTCTATATGATTTGGATAAGTACCTTTCGACTTAAAATACAGTTCTCTTAACAAATTCATATTGATATTCATTTTTTACTTCTCCATATAGACAGCACTTTTCTCCTAATGACAAAGAAATTGACTACCGATACAAACACACATAGACCAATAGCTATAATCCACATAGAAGAAGTTGAAGGGGTTTCCATGTTCGGGAAGAAATCCTCAAAGAGCCTCAAATACATCTTTCTAATCACAAGTACAGTTATCACAGATACAAGAACCACAATAACGTTAAGCAAAATTGTCAGAATTTGATATGGCTGAGACACCTTTGTCGGACTATATCCTATCAAGAGCAGATTCTCCAACTTTGTGCTGTTTTTCTCCACAAGCAGGAATATACTGAGCATAAGGATATAAAATGCAAGAATACTGATGACAAGTCCAACAAGCAAGACAATGGACAGCAAGACTTTGAGAAGGTAATTGGTTTTTGAAGCATCCAATTTGCCCTCATCGGTTTCATATCCATTATCTTGGAGGTACTTTGTAATCCTTTCATCTGTTGGGTCATCAACTTGCAGAATCACCCTTGAAACTGATTGGGTGTTGTTTCCAGCAAATCTCGTATTGGCATAATCAATGAAACTTTCAGGAACAAGAATAGTGTTGATGCGGTTGGAAAATCCAGCAAGCGTCCCTTCATAAGTATCAGCCTCACCATTTCCATTGATATTGATTTCGATGCTGATTGCCTCAAGCACACCTTCTGAAAGTTTCGGTAGATTTCTGCTTTGAGCAAATCCAAAATTGTAAAGGTCAAGATAATACTTTGGTATGATAATGGGAACAGAATGCTCGTTCTCATGAAAAAGCCATTCACTCTTATCTACATCAACAAATTCATCAGGCACAGACTCAAAAAACATGTCTGTGGAGAAATTGGTCATACCTTCAATGTCGAACCCGGCACGCACACGAAATGTGGAAGGAGTGAAAACCCCGAATTTAGTCACAAAAGGCTGACTTTTGAAATCGGAAAGTTCTGACTCCGTGAAGGAGTTGTCTTTACCTGTAATTGTACTTAAGGTTCCCACCTGTTTGTTTACAATCAGAAAATCCTCCCGCATGAAGCTGTCTTCGCTGTTATAGACAGCTTGAATGTCATTGTAGAATTGAACACCAAGCAAAATGATGGTCATTCCAACGATATTCGCTATTAAAAACCCACAAAACTGCGGGATGCTGATATGTCGTTTTAATAATTTCCAGACAAGTCGCATTTTTAAAAAGCTTAAAGGTTGTTCTAAAAATTTGTATTTATTATCTGAAGATTTCTTTTAAGAATATACTCAATCGTCAAAGTTTCAGAATGAAATCATACTCCAAATCCAAGCGTTTGCCAATGCTGGTCACGATAATAGCCGCATCCTGATCTTTGGCTTCCGCTTTCAATATATCAGCCATAATCGCAGCATTCGTATCATCCAAATGACTTACCGGCTCATCAAGGAGGATGAAATCAAATGGCTGGCACAAAGCACGTATCAGCGCAACACGCTGTTGTTGCCCAAACGACATTTTACCAACCAGCGTATCTTTTTTTTCAACAATCCCCAATTGGTCAAACCAATTGTCAATTGTTGACTTTTTTTGAAAATGGGTGAGGTTATTCTTAATTTTCACGTTTTCATGGGCTGTCAGTTCAGGAAAAAGTCGCAAATCTTGCCATAAGAGAGAGAGGTGATTGCGTCTGATTTCAGTCCATTGCTGTATAGTCAAATGATTTATGTCATGCCCATCGAATATCATCTGTCCTTGATAGTCGTTACGATATCCATATAAAAAGCTAAATAAAGATGACTTTCCAGTTCCAGAATTAGCCTCAATCAGATATGACTTACCCTTTTCAAAAGTCAAATCTTTCAACCAGACATCGCTTGCTATGTCTGTACGCCCTTTAAACACATCCGGAAGTGTGTTTGTCAATTGAATTGAATTCATTTTTACCTTTTACTATTAACGATTCATACCGGCACCGGATGTCATATCTTTCAACACATCAAGCATTTGCTGGATAAAATTCTTGCTCTTATCCTTCATACATATAGAAAAAGTGTAATGGCAAAAATCTTTTGCCTGGAAGATATAGCTGTCAATATTTGAAAGTTGCTCATTTCCTTCGTCTTTCAGATGCAACATATTAGAGAAGTTCTTTTCAAAACCATCATTATTTAGATAAGCATAGAAGATCGAATTGGTAATTGATTTTCTCACAGACTCAAGTTTGTCACTTTTCTCTGAAAAAGCACTTTTGAAAAATGAGTTTTTCGATGCGAAATACACATTATCACCATCCACGCCCCAATTCAGTTCCATTCCATCACTATCCTTGCCAAGACTAAGGGTGAAATTATTTTTGGAGTTTTCGCTCATCTTTATTCCATAGTCTTTCATCGTTTCGTTCCAATAGTCCACATCTTTCAAGAAGTCTGTGTTGCTGGTCTTTGCTGTCATGACAAATTCCACATCTTTATCGGAAAGTCCTGGAATCACAACGGCCAAATCGCCATCAATTGACTTGATGATTTTTTGAATGTCGATAGCACGGTCGAGCTTCAGAATATATCCGTTAATCTCATCAAATGCTTTCAAACGTTTTAGGAAATCTTCTCCCTTCACACCTGCGCCAATCCATGCCAAGAAATCATTCGGTGCATTAATGAAATCACCATCTATTGTTTCGTATTTTTTATTTTCTTTCTCCAACAATTTTTGAGACTTTTCATTTGTGCTGAACAATTCCATATTGACATCCATCTGGCCATCATTAAAAACCCACTCGTTAATAACATTTGCATCAACCACACGTACACCCTCAGGAAGGAATGAGGCAAAAAAATCATTCACGTTCTCAGCATGGTTAGTTCTATTCAGAAAAGCGCAGTTATAAAAACAAACCAATGGTCCATCCACGGATTCCATTTTTTCATATTTAGCAGAAGAAATAAAACTGTCGTCTTCAGTGTTGTCAAACAGTTTCTTTAATTCTTTCTTTGATTGTGCGCTGTTCTTGGCAACAAGAAGCGTGAGTGTGTTGTCATTATACGCCACATTGATGTCGTCAAACAAAGTTGACCATTTAATATCATCTTGCTCAACAGGCTTTTTGGCAATATTTGACCTTTTTAACATATCAAAAAAGTCGTCAAGATCGTCGTCGTCGTCAACTTTAAATGTGAGTCCCAAATCGATTTCAGGTGAAATGAAAAAATAGAATGGTGAAGCAAAATCAATTCCCGTATTTTCATCTCCTTTCAACATTGCCATGAATTTATCCGAATCTGAGCCTGTGAAAAATAAGGAAAGAAGAGATGAGAAAGAGTTGAATGTCTCGTCGGGTATATCAATATTATTGAACATTGATTTCATATCGAGAGAGATTACAAAGTTGGAATTCTTCGGGATAACGTTCTTGTAATCGGTGTTTTCACACGAAACCAATAGAATACCTATCAGAGCCGAGATAAAATACAAAGTGAATCTTTTCATAATCAATATATTTTCAATAATAATAGATAAATTTCATTCAGAAAAAATACTTAAAATGTGTACAGCAGCAAGAGCAGCTGTTTCTGTCCTCAACCTACTAAGACCAAGGCTAGCTGACTTAAAGCCATATTGTTCTGCCATGACGACTTCATCCAAACTGAAATCGCCTTCGGGACCAACCATCACAAGGAAATCGCTGGCACCACTAATATTATTTTTGAGAAGTGTCTTTACGCCAAGCTGATTGTTGGAAGTATTGTCATAACAATGGCAAATAAAACGTTGTTTTTCAGTAGCAGAAGTAATAAAGGATTTGCTATCAACCAACCCTTCAAGTTCTGTCTTGTAAGCCTTTCGGCTTTGTTTCATTGCAGAGACCACGATTTTTTCCAATCTCTCCAAATTCAGTTTCTTTCTCTCAGAAAAGTCCGTAGAAAGAAATGTGATCTTGTCAACTCCGATTTCAACAGCTTTTTCTACAAACCATTCAGTCCTATCCATATTTTTTGTCGGTGCCATGGCAACATGCAGAAAAGATTTCCATTGACGAGGTTGCTCTTGAACATTCAGAATCTTGTAACGGCAAATCTTTTTAGTCGCCTCCACAATCTCTGCTTGATAAAAGCAACCTTTACCATCCATCAATCTGATTGGATCACCAACGCCAAGCCGCAGCACCCTCACTGCGTGTGCTGTTTCCTCATCAGGCAGACAATCTGTAGATTGTGCTAGAGGTGTGTAGAAAAAACGTTCCTCCTTCAATAGATATAATCTTTTTTTATACGATGAAGCAGCAAGCTGACACATTGGTCAACCGTCGCATTCAAATTATCTTCTCTACTACCATCAAAATGGAGACATTTAGTGAGTGTGTTATCTTTATTTCCAGCAGCTATCCAAATTGTTCCAACAGGGATAGATTCAGTTCCTCCGGTCGGTCCTGCATATCCGGTAGTAGCTACAGCATAGTCAGAATTGAACATTTTGCATGCCCCTTCCACCATTTTGACTACGACTTGTTCACTCACCACATCATATTTGTCAATAAGTTCTTGATCCACACCCAAATAGTGCGTCTTCAATTCGCTTTGATAGGCAACCAGTCCCCCGAAATAATACTTCGACGCACCACTTATGGCTGTGAATCGTGATGCAATCCGTCCCCCCGTACAACTTTCAGCTGTAGAAAGAGAGAGTTTATGATGAAGCATAATTTCTATCAATTCATCCATCTCAATACTATTTTTCTATTCTTGCATAAGCTGGTAAGTCGATGGAGCAAAAGTCGTGATCCAAATACTTATAATAACCAGTGATGGCAATCATCGCCGCATTATCAGTTGTATATGAAAACTTAGGGATGAACACATTCCAATGATAGCGTTTGCCATAGTCAATGAAGGCATTCCTCAAACCTGTGTTGGCAGAAACGCCACCAGCTACAGCAACATCTTTGATTTTGGTATCTTTAGCTGCTTTCTGTAACTTTTTCATTAAGATATCTACAATGGTTTTCTCTAAGGATGCAGCCAAATCTTCTTTATGATGTTCAATAAAATTTGGATCTTCTTTCATCCAATCGTTAAGCGAATAAAGGAAAGACGTCTTCAATCCTGAAAAACTATAATCATATCCTTTGATGTTAGGCTTAGAAAACGAAAAGGCATCAGGGTTACCCATTCGCGCCAACTTGTCAATGATTGGTCCTCCAGGATACCCAAGTCCCATCACTTTAGAGCATTTATCAATAGCCTCTCCAGCCGCATCATCGATGGTCTGTCCCAATATTTCCATGTCATTATAGGCATTCATCTTGATGATTTGAGAGTTGCCGCCACTCACTAAAAGACACAGAAATGGGAATCGAGGTTGACGTACTTCGGCACCTTCTTCTTTGATAAAATGTGCCATCACATGACCATTCAAGTGATTCACATCAATAATAGGAATACCAAGAGACAATGCAAGTCCTTTGGCAAAAGACACACCAACCAACAGACTTCCCATCAGCCCAGGTCCTCTTGTGAAAGCTATGGCCGATAATTGTTCCTGCGTGATACCAGCCTTTTTCAAGGCCTGGTCAACAACTGGCACGATATTTTGCTGATGCGCTCTTGATGCCAATTCAGGAACCACACCACCGTATGCTTCATGCACAGACTGACTTGCAGTCACATTAGAGAGTAAGAAGCCGTTTCTTATAACAGCAGCAGAAGTGTCGTCGCACGATGACTCAATGCCGAGAATATAAATATCTTTTTGTTCCATTTGCTTAAATATCTACGATGGCTGTGCAGTCAATCAATAGGTTAGAATTTCCAGTCCTTCCTCCGTCATGACAAACGTGTGTTCCCACTGTGCACTCGGGAGTTCGTCTTCAGAGACGACTGTCCATCCATCATCTTCGTCAATAAATACCCGCCAGTCCCCCATATTGATCATAGGCTCAATCGTGAATACCATGCCGGGTACAAGCAACATACCACTGCCTTTTTTTCCGTAATGCACAATGTCGGGGTCTTCATGGAACTCTAAACCAACGCCATGTCCACACAGGTCCCTCACTACAGAAAAACCGTTTTTGTGGGCATGCTTTGCTATCTCATATCCTATATCTCCCACAAAACAAAACGGATGTGCCGCCTTCATGCCTATCTCCAGACATTCTTTTGCAACATCAACCAATTTTTGTTTTTTAGGAGTGGTTTTTCCAATGACAAACATGCGAGAGGCATCAGCATAATAGCCATCCAAGATTGTTGTGCAATCTACATTGATGATGTCGCCATCTTCTAAGATTTCATCTTCATTGGGAATGCCATGACAAACAACTTCGTTGATGCTTGTGCATACACTTTTAGGGAAACCCTCGTAATTAAGAGGCGCTGGTATTCCTCCATGACTTATGGTATATTCATGAACGATTGTGTTAATGTCTTCCGTTGACATACCGGCTTTAATATGTTTCTGAACTTCGTCAAGAACTGCTGTGTTGAGCAAACCAGCTTTTCTGATGCCTTCAATTTGCTCTGGGGTTTTTATCAACTCACGTCTTGGAACTAATTTGCCTTTATTTTCCCAAGACATAATAATTTTATCTAGTTCTGTGAGAGGAACTCCTGGTATGGCATGCCAGTTTCTTTTATTCTTTTTCTTATGTATCATCACTTAAGCAATGAATGGCCAAAGCTCCGACAAGGGCTTTATTATTTTTAAAAATCAAAATATATTATTATGCGAAGTTACGCCTTTTTTTTCACATATTCATCGCTTGCAACATTTTTTTTCATAAATCCTTTGTCCATGTCATTCAGATTTACTTATTTTGCGGAAAATTTAGGATAAGAGGTGTTTTGACAATTTTCACTATTGCATATTAGGAAATTGTTGGTTTAAGGTAATAAATAACGAAATATAAAAAGAACAAACTATTGACGCGATACTTAATTTTTATCCAAATATGAATACTTTCAAATCCACATTTTCAAATTATTCGAAACTTTTGCTATCAGTCCTCATTCTTTCCATGTCAGCCTGTGGTGGAAGTAATACTTCCAAAGAAAATGAAGAGGATGTATGGGTTGCCCCAGAAAACACTGACACCATTGCCACACTCCCACCAGTGGAGGTAATAGATGATACAGTCACCATACATGAGAAACTTTACCATTTTTCATACACATTATCTCATGTTGATTCACTACCAATCATCACAAGTTACACAGGCCAACGCTACTATGACAATGCAGTTGACCTGACAGTACGTAACGATAGTTCCACACTTTTCAAGAAGCATTTCACAAAGAATAATTTCAAAGACATCGTACCTTCAAAGGATTTGAAAAAAATGTCGTTAGTAGGCTTCAACTATTATCAAGCCAAACGTGATGACCACACTAATTTTCACTTTGTGGCCATGATTGGAGATCCTGATGACAATGACGAAAGTCTCTATTTTGTTGACATTCAGCTAAACAGATCAGGCGACATGCACCTTCAGAAAGCCAAAACTGAAGACTTCTTCACCATGCCATTAGATTACGAAGAGGAAGAAAATGACAATGAATAAGAAATAGATGATAAGTTGAAACTTGTTTATTCCAAATAAATTATATAACTTTGCAACAATTATAAGGTTTTGATATAAACCAATTAGAAAGATGGAAATTGTTCATACCATAAAAGAGCTGAAGACAAAGCTCCAAGTTCAACGTGAGAAAGGCAAAACCATTGGTCTTGTACCTACAATGGGAGCCCTTCATGCTGGCCATGCATCGTTGGTAAAACGGAGCGTCAATGAGAATGACGTCACTGTTGTAAGTGTGTTTGTGAATCCAACCCAATTTAACGATAAGAAGGATTTGGAAAAATACCCACGTACATTGGAAGCTGATTGTGAGTTGCTTGAGCGTATTGGTGCCAATATAGTTTTTGCACCGAGTGTGTCGGAAATGTATCCAGAACCGGATACCCGTGTATTCAGCTATCCACCAACAGACGAAGTAATGGAAGGTCGTTTCCGCCCTGGTCATTTCAATGGTGTGTGTCAAATAGTCAGCAAATTATTCATGATTGTTGAGCCCAACAAAGCTTATTTTGGAGAAAAAGACTTTCAACAGATTGCTGTGATTAAGGCAATGGTGGCTGACCAGAAATATCCTTTGGAAATTTGTCCGTGCCCAATTGTACGTGAGACAGACGGATTGGCATTAAGTAGCCGAAACACCCTTTTATCCGAAGCAGAACGTAAAATTGCCTTGAACATATCCAAGACATTGTTTGAGAGTTTGGAATATGCCAAGACTCACACTCTGACAGAGACAAAATATTGGGTGATCAACACTATCAATGCGATTGAAGGTCTTGAAGTACAGTATTACGAAATAGTTGACGGCAAATCCCTTTCTTCGCTTAATGATTGGCGTGATTCTGACTACATCGTTGGCTGTATCACCGTTTTTTGCGGTTCAATTCCTGTAAGATTGATTGACAACATCAAATATAAGGAATCTAAGTAAACGTGTTATTCAAAACACAGCATTTTATTCACCTTAGGTTAATACACACATGCAAATAGAAGTTCTGAAATCAAAACTCCATTGTGTCAAGGTCACAGAATCGAACTTGCACTACATCGGCAGCATCACCCTTGATGAGGACTTGATGGATGCAGCCAATTTAATTGCTGGTGAGAAAGTGGAAATCGTTGACAACAATAATGGTGAGCGCTTTGAAACATATATCATAAAGGGTGAACGTGGCAGTGGCTGTGTTTGTCTGAATGGTGCTGCAGCCCGCAAGGTTCAAGTGGGTGATGTGTTGATCATTATTTCTTATGCCATTATGGACTTTGAAGAAGCGAAACAATTCAAGCCCACTGTTGTTTTCCCTGATACTGAAACCAACAAGGTCATCACAAGTGGAGACAAAGATTGACAACTGATTGATTGTAAAGAAAACAATCCCAGATGTGGTAAGTGATATTCTTTTTACTGACATGTCTGGGATTTTTCTTATCAAATATAACTAACTGATTAAAACTATTTATAAATTATGAGAATCATTTTATCCACCATTTTATTGGCAATTTGTGTAATTCAACAAGTTACAGCAGCAGTCTGGACAGCCACTCATCATCCAGATTCAATCTATGTTTTCACTTACGCTGACGGACCAGCCTCAGATGGAATCAAATTAGCCTACAGCATCGACCAATCCACATGGATTTCCCTTGGCAATCATTCATTTGTAAAAAGTGACTTTGGTCCATGGGGTAGTTATAAGAAAATGTACGATCCTTCCGTGTTGTATGACAATGGATGCTGGTATGCGGTTTGGACATTGGCAGAAGGCTGCAATCAATTTGCCACAACTCAATCCCCAGATTTTTGGACATGGAAACCCCAAGATTATCCCTATTTGCCCAACGAGCATCAATTCCTCCACCCCACTCTAACTAAAGAAAATGACGGTTTTGTTGTATGCTATCAGTCAGGCAATGGCAAATGCTACAAGACCACCAGTGGTGATTTCAAAAGTTGGACACCTTCTGAAGAAATCTCACCAGAAAACTATAAAAAACACCAAACCACAAAGGGGGTGATTCTTTCAGGCAAGCAATTAAAAGGAAATATTTCAAGAGTTCCATATTCATTCATAGAGACTATTAAATATCGTTTGAACGATTCCTCCAAAAGAAATGAAAGCTATGGTGAACGAACGAGAGACGACAATCAGAGGTTCTCTGGTGTGAAATCGTTAAAAGGCACTTTGCATGTCAGCAACAAAAGCAAGGAAATTTCTCCTGACCTTATAGGAATTTTCTTTGAAGACATCAATTATTCCGCAGACGGTGGACTCTATGCAGAACTTATCCAAAACAGAGATTTTGAATATACAGAGTCTGACCATGGTGGCTGGAATGCTAAAAGTTTCTGGGACTTGAAGGGCGAAGACGCTACTTGGGAAATCAGTACAGATGCTCCAATCCATTCAAACAACAGCCACTATGCATCCATCATCAGTAAAGGAACAAACGCCTCATTAGTCAATAATGGTTTTGATGGAATTGTATTAAAGAAGAATGACCACTATGACGCATCCCTTTTCATCAAATCTTTGGACGGCAAAAAACACACGGTGAAAGTATCATTGTTGTCAGAGGGGAAAGTTCTTGCATCCGCATCATTCCGCATATCCGGTAGGGATTGGAAACAGTTCCAAAGCATTCTGATTCCATCAGCTGATTCGGATAAAGCCTCACTTTCTGTGGAACTTCAGGGTCAAGGTAATGTGGGTATTGACTTTGTGAGCCTTTTCCCTCAAAAGACATTTAAAAACCGCAAGAATGGCTTGCGCGCAGACTTGGCTCAGGCCTTAGCAGATTTAAAACCACGGTTCATCCGCTTCCCTGGTGGATGTGTGAGCCATGGCAACGGTCTTGACAACATGTACAGGTGGATAGAAACTATAGGTCCGCTTTGGGAGAGGAAAAGCCAGCCAAATATCTGGCATTACCATCAATCGAAGGGTTTGGGATTCTATGAGTATTTCCAATTTTGTGAAGACATCGGTGCAGAACCATTGCCTGTTCTTCCAGCTGGTGTTTGTTGTCAAAACTCATCTGTTGGCGGTTTTGGCCAGCAAGGTGGCCTGCCTATGGAAGAAATGGATGCCTACACTCAAGAGTTGATGGACTTGATTGAGTGGGCTAATGGTGATCCGAAGACATCCAAACTGGCAAAAATGCGTGCAGATGCAGGACATCCTGCTCCATTCAACTTGAAAATGCTTGGTGTGGGCAATGAGGACTTGATTAGCGACGTTTTCGTTGAACGATTCAATTATATCCACAAAAAGATAAAATCAAAATATCCAGAAATAAAGATAGTGGGTACAGTTGGTCCATTTTTCGAAGGCTCGGACTATGAATATGGCTGGAAACTGGCAAAAGAAGAAAAAATAGATATAGTTGATGAGCATTATTATGTTGACCCAGGATGGTATATCAATAGTCAGAACTATTACGACACCTATGACCGTGAAGGTACAAAAGTATATTTAGGTGAATGGGCATCACGTGGCAATAATCTTGAGAATGCTCTTGCAGAAGCCCTTCATGTGACAAATCTCGAACGAAACGCAGATGTGGTTGTTATGTCCAGCTATGCTCCCTTACTTGCCAAAGAAGGACATACGCAATGGAATCCAGACCTTATTTATTTTACGAACACAGAAGTTCATCCAACCGTGAATTATTATGTTCAGAAGATGTGCGGAAACAACTCTGGCAACCGGTATGTCTATTCCGACATGAATGTTAAGGCAATCTCAGAAGATCGCAATGGAAAATCCGTTGAAAGAGAGCATAATGCTGCCAATCTGCGATTGAAAAGTTCAGTTGTAACCACCACTGATGGCGCAATCATCATTAAGATTGTCAATATCACACCGTTCAATACGCCAATCAAGCTTGACATCGATGGAGAAGACCTTGATTGTGAATCAACGGTTGAAGTATTGAAAGGACTTCCATCCGATAAGAACATCATGCCGGAGACGACTTCTTTACACATTTCTAAAGATACCGAATATACGGCTCCTGCTTACTCTTTCTCAGTAATTAGAATCAAAAAGTAAGGTTAATACCCACTATTTATCGTCATTACTGTCAAAATTACCTATTTCAGGGTATTGTGGAATCTGATAAAAGTCAGTAACTTTGCATCGTGAAAAAGAAAATCTTTACTCACAATAGGTATTGTCGGGATGACAAAAGCCAAATTAGAATTACGTAACCATATTTGTTGTAAAAGCTGCAATTTCTTTAAAAGAAGTTGCAGCTTTTGATATTATGGAAAATTTCATAAAAGCATATAGGGATTACGAAAAATATATGATATGTTGACATGGCAAAAATTAAGCAAAAATATGCGTAGCAATGTCACTTTTTTTCATTAAATTTGCAAATTATAACACGATAAAAAATACTGACTATGTTCAAAAGAATCATTTGCTTGTTCTTTATCTTATTCACATTGGTTTCTTCCATCTATTCAAAAGATAAACAATTGACTTTGTGGTCTCCAGACAAAGGAATCTCGGTGAATATCAATATTGAAAACGGAATCCAGTATTCCATTGACGTTGACCAGAAGACCATCATCAAGCGTTGTAAGGCTCAACTGCTATCGTCGATACATAATGATAATCTTGAGCTCAAAAAGATTAAGCAGGAGAGTAAGACAGAGCATATAGAATCTCCATTCTACCGTACCGCTTCATTTGACGTAAGTTACAATTCCGCATCTTTCCTGTTCAAGAACAACCTTATTGTGGAATTCCGAGTGTTCAATGACGGTGTGGCATACAGATTCTTGACGCGCGGCATGGATGGCAAAGCATATCTTATTCAGGACGAATTTGCTGAATATGAATTTGCCGAGGACTTCAAGTCGTACATTCCTTATTCCACAAACCCCAAAAAGCCTGAGGCCATGGCTTTTCAAGCCACTTATGATGTAAACAGCCTTTCTAAACAGGATTCAAACAATCTTTCATTCCTTCCCTTGACTATAGACTGTTCTGACTCGACCCATCCAGAATTGAAAATCACCCTAATGGAAAGTGACCTTGAAAGTTATCCCGGGATGTTTATCAAGTCTGACAAAACGAGTCTTAAAGGTCATTTTGCTAAATATCCATCCAAATTTGAATACTACCCATGGCGAGTTCAGAAATATGTGACTGCAACAGAAGACTATATCGCCAAATGTAAAGGTGACCGCACCTTCCCTTGGCGCATATTCGCTGTCAGCCGCCATGACACAGAAATGCCAGTGAATAATCTTGTCTATGCTCTCGCCTCTCCAAAGCGTGTTAATGACATTTCATGGATAAAACCAGGACTGGTGGCATGGGATTGGTGGAATGACTGGGGAATCTCTGGAGTGGATTTCAAGGCAGGTATCAATATGCCAACCTACAAACATTATATAGACTTCGCCTCAGAATACCATCTTCCATACATCATACTTGATGAAGGTTGGTATAATCCTAAAAGCGGTGATATGCTGACCACCATTGACGATATTGACTTGGAAGAGCTTGTCCGGTATGGTAAGCAGAAAAACGTGAGAATTATCTTATGGACAGTATTCAACGTACTGGATAAAGATTTGGAAAAAGCCTGTGAAAAGTATTCTTCAATGGGAATCGCTGGTTTCAAGGTGGATTTTCTTGACCGTGACGACCAAGAGGCAGTTGATATGATTTACAGGATAGCCGACGTATGTGCCAAACATAAATTGATGTTAGACTATCATGGCATATATAAACCGACTGGCATCAACCGTACATATCCGAACATCGTGAACTTTGAGAGTGTGTTCGGAATGGAGGAAGCTAAATGGACGAAGCATGATGAGAAAGACATGCCGCTCTACGATGTGACTTTCCCATTCATCCGTATGCAAAGTGGATTTGTGGATTTCACCCCAGGCGGAATGCGCAATGCGACCAAATCAGACTTCCAACCGATATATAACAATCCTCTGACCATGGGCACACGCTGTCATCAACTTGCCATGTATATTGTGCATGACTCTCCCCTGACCATGTTAGCTGATAATCCCACATCATACAGACGTGAACCAGAATACACAAAATTCATCTCATCCTTACCAACTGTGTTCGATGAGACAAAGGTTTTGGCTGGACAAATGGGTGAATATATCGTGACAGCCCGACGTAAAGGCACCACGTGGTATGTCGGTGGCCAGACCAACTGGAACGCACGTGATTTGACAATAGACATGAGTTTTCTGCCTTCCAGTGGTTCTTTCCACACCAACATATACCGTGATGGGATCAATGCTGATAAAAACGCATGTGATTATCTAAAAGAGACAGCTACGTATTCTTCTGCCGACAAAATCAGTCTTCACATGGCTTCCGGCGGTGGATTTGTGATGCAGTTATCGGAAAAGAAATGATTGGAAACAAAAACCTGAATTATATTACCCTTTTTGAACTTATTGTTGACATGAGACGTTATTTCATTTATCTTTTAACTATAGTCTGCTTTTGTTCACTTCATGCCCAGAATTATGAGTGCAGTACAATACAGACTCATAGAATAGAAGTTACAAAATCGTTGGATAAGCATCCTGATTCATTGGCGCTTGAGATTTTGTCGCCTTACTCACAAGGTGTTGACAGCCTGATTGGAGGAGTCATCGGCTATAGTGACATGCTAATGACAGCCGACCGTCCCGAGAGTCTGCTGTCGAATTTCGTTGCTGATGCATACGTGACCGAAGCCAAGAAAATGGGTTATAATGTGGATTTTGCCATCTGTAATGTCGGTGGTTTACGGAGCGACATGCCAGAAGGTGCCGTGACGAAAGGTAACATACTTAACATTGCACCTTTTCTGAATTATTTCACTATCGTGGAATTAAAAGGAGAATATGTGCTTGAACTTTTTGCTCAAATTGCCCAATCCTTAGGAGAGGGAGTGAGCAAAGAAGTTGGACTGGTCATAGACGGAAACGGAACGCTCATTTCATCCAGTCTGAAAGGTAAAGCCATCAAACCGAACAAAACCTATAAGATTGCCACCATCAACTATCTTGCTGAAGGGAATGACCGCATGGAAGCTTTTAAGAAGGCATCAAAATGCATTGTCAAAGATGATTTGGCCCAAGATGTGCTGATTCATTATATCACAGATGAGAATCAGGCCGGACGTCATCTCACTTCTTCTCTCGACGGCAGAATCAAAGTTGTTGGGGGAAATCCAAGCTTAGATGATTTTGAAAAGAAACGAAAACAAGATGTAGAATTACTCGTGGTCCACACAAACGACACCCATTCATGCATTCTGCCGCTTGACCCCAACAGTGTGAACAAAAGCATTGCAGATAAAGGCGGATATATACGCCGCTCTACACTGATCAACGAAATGCGTGAGGTTGATCCAGATTTGCTTCTGCTCGATTGCGGTGATTTCTCTCAAGGCTCAGCATATTATTCTTTGTATAAGGGAGAAGTTGAAGTTCAGCTGATGAACCACATGAAATATGACGCCTCCACAATCGGTAACCATGAATTTGATTATGGCATCGACAATATGGTGAGAATCTTCAAGATGGCCAATTTCCCAATTCTCTGCTGTAACTATGATTTTGGAGAAACGGCACTGAAGGACATTGTAAAGCCCTATACCATAATCAACCGTAAAGGATTAAAAATCGGCTTGTTAGGTGTTTGCCCCGCATTGGAAGGCTTGGTTTTCGAAGAGAATTATAAAGGCATCAGCTATCTTGATCCACGAGAATGTGCGAATAAAATAGCTGAGTATTTGAAAAATGAAGAAAAATGTGATTTGGTCATCTGCATTTCTCATTTGGGCTGGCGTAAGACAGAGCTTGGGGGACCTTCGGCCAGTGGTCAGGTATGGGATCAGGACTTCATCGCAGGCACAAGAAACATTGATGTAGTATGTGGTGGTCACAGCCATACTTATTTCACCCATCCTGAATATGTGAACAATTTAGATGGAAAGCCTGTAATCTGTAATCAGATGGGCAAGAATGCCCAATATGTAGGAACTCTGACCATAGAGATGAAGAGCAAATGAGATATTTCATCTATTTATCATACGACGGCAGCAACTACCATGGTTGGCAAATACAACCCAATGGCAATAGCGTGCAGGAAACGCTACAACATGCACTCTCCACCTTATTAAGGGGTGACATCCCTGTGGTTGGTGCAGGGCGCACCGATGCAGGTGTTAATGCCACCGAAATGGTTGCCCATTTCGACACAAATATCCCCATAGACTGTATAGCCACAGTTAAAAGACTAAACAGGTTTCTCCCTCAAGATATCGGCGTCGAAAACATTGTGAGGGTTTCTGATGAGGCACATGCCCGTTTCAGTGCATTGGCAAGAACCTATAAATATTATGTCATCACAGGTAAATCACCGATGCTGCGCCACTTTGCGTATCGTTACCCCACCCCATTAGACTTCACCAAAATGAATGAGGCGTGTCGTCATTTATATGACTTTACAGATTTCACCTCATTCTCCAAGCTCCACACTGACACCAAGACCAATAACTGCAAGGTGATGCATGCAGAATGGAAAAGAGTGACTAATGACACCATGCTGAGTCATCATTCCACAGTGGTAGAGCTATGGGAATTCACCGTTCAGGCCGACCGCTTTCTCCGTAATATGGTTAGAGCCATAGTCGGTACGTTGATTGAGGTGGGACGAGGTACCATCAGCATTGATGAGTTTTGTGAAATCATAGAGAAAAAAGACCGTTGCTCAGCTGGAACAAGCGTACCAGGAAATGCCTTGTTTCTTTCAAAAATTGACTATCCGGATAATATCTTCGTTATTGATGGTCCTCCCCTTCAAGTTTCCAGTCAGTAGCATTACTTATATGTAGAGGTGTTAATTATACTTTGCATAAAACAATATAGTAGATTTAAAAAGATTGATTAGGATATGTGGATTATTTATGCGTTTCTCTCGGCTTTTATGCTGGGCTTTTATGATGTGTTTAAGAAAAAGTCTCTGACGGGCAATGCCGTCATTCCGATTTTGCTACTCAACACGCTTTTCTCATCTATTCTTTTTCTTCCGTTGATTATATTATCTGCTAATGGTGTAATCAGTGATACCAGCCTTTTCTACACTCACAGTTACGGATGGGAAGGACATCAATACATCATCTTGAAAGCCATTATCGTGCTGAGTTCATGGATATTCGGTTATTTTGGCATTAAGAATCTTCCCATAACCATTGTAGGTCCAATCAACGCCACACGCCCTGTGATGGTACTGCTTGGCGCGTTGCTGCTTTTTGGTGAGAAACTAAATGTTTATCAGTGGGCGGGTGTGCTGATTGCCATAGGTGGTATATATCTGCTTTCCAACAGTGGTAAAAAGGAGGGAATAAACTTCTCTCACAACAAATGGATTATATTTGTATTTATTTCCAATATGCTGGGTGCCATATCGGGATTATATGACAAGTATCTCATGGCATCACCCGAGAATGGTGGCATTGGTCTTGACAAACTGGCTGTGCAGTCATGGTTCAATATCTATCAATTGTTCTTAATGACCATCATATTGATGCTTCTCTGGTATCCCAAACGCAAATCCACAACCCCATTTCAATGGCGATGGTCAATCATCTTGATTTCAGTGTTCTTATCGTTGGCTGATTTTGTTTATTTCTACTCACTCAGTCTTGATGGTGCTATGATCAGTATTGTCTCCATGATTCGACGCGGTTCGGTTATTGTGTCGTTCTTGTGTGGCGCATTTATCTTTAAGGAAAAGAACTTGAAATCAAAACTGGCTGACCTCACGTTGGTTATCATTTCCATGATCTTGCTCTTCATAGGCAGCAGATAGTATGGCAAAGACCATAAAACAAAAAAA
>AUXO015142618.1_pt1 | contig 21293 bp, 16 predicted proteins | sample 768731 | NCBI WGS metagenome assembly AUXO01 (sample SAMN02715735, study PRJNA202380) | gut metagenome | biome: sheep rumen | host: Ovis aries | place: New Zealand: Palmerston North
AAAAATCAACACAGATGCTGAATTTTCCGGGCTTTTTGCCATTTTTATTCTATTGAGTTTCAAAATCTACTGGAAGTTAGGATTAAATGGCATTGCCTCCATTGGACCACAGTGGCGACAGTCACCAGATTTAGTCACAAAATTGTCAACAATCGCGGCACCCCGTGCGAGCTGAAAATCATCCGTTAAGCGGCTGTTTTTCAGCTCGCACTCAAAATTGGAAATAAATAAAACTTGCTTCGTTATATCCTGGCCCCCAGATACCAAACAGCATAATTAAGTTAATTACCACCGCTATTGCAACGCTTTGAAACCAAATATCCTGTTGCAAAAACATAGCTCGAATACTTATCCCCCTTTTTTTCATAAAGTCAACCACAAAAAGTATAAGGATACAAATAACCATAATACTAAAATTCTTGCTGTCAAGACCACATTTATATATATCTCCATTCCAAAGAACCCAAGGATTCTTTACAGTCAAAATGGATTTTATTATCTCAATTCCTTCTGTGACATTGGTTGCCCTAAAAAAGATCCATGCAAAATCCACAAAAACAAAAGTTATAATTATCTGAACAAACTTAAACCCTAATGATTGTCTGTTCATACCAAGTATTTTGGCAGTTTTCTTCCTTACTGGCATCAGGACCTCACCAACAAACTGGAATAATCCATTTAACCCCCCCCACACTATATAAGTTAGATTTGCTCCATGCCATAGCCCGCTAACAAGGAACACTATCATCTTATTTAAATATTTTCTGGTCTTTCCTTTTCTACTCCCCCCTAAAGGAATATAAAGATAATCCTTGAACCATGATGTCAACGAAATATGCCAGTTCCTCCAAAACTCTTCAACTGATGAGGAAAGGTACGGCGCGTTGAAGTTCTCCATTAGTTTAATCCCAAGTATCTGAGCCGCTCCCATAGCAATTGTTGAATATCCTGCAAAATCACAGTATATTTGAATTGCAAATAGCGCTGTCGCTATGATAAGGTACATACCACCATAGTTAGAATAATCCCCATATACAGCATCAACAAAAATAGCAATTCGGTCAGCCATAACTATCTTCAAAAAGTATCCCCATAGCATCAGAACAACCCCATCAAGAGCAAATTCAAAGTTGAATTTCTTTTGCCCTGGTAGTTGCTTGAGCAGGTTCTTTGAACGTTCAATTGGCCCGGCCACAAGTTGCGGAAAGAAAGAGACAAACAATGCATATTTAAAAATATTCTTTTCTGCATATATTTCGCCTCGATATACATCCATAGTGTAACTCAAGGCTTGAAATGTATAAAACGAGATGCCAACCGGTAGTATTACATCAAGCTTTGAAAATACAACTTGTATATTTAATAGCTCACAAACACTTCCCACAAGATCAATTGCAAAATTAAAATACTTGAAGAAAAATAGAATTGCCAAATTAATTATTAAGCTGCATGCAACTACCAGCTTCTTTCTTGATTTTACTTTCTTTTTCGATGTATCCTTCGTTCCACATTTCTCAATCAGGATTCCACTAGCCCAAGTAACAATCGTAGAAATCGCAATCAAAATAGCATACTCTGGATTCCAGCTCATATAAAAGAAATAGCTACATACCAATAGCCAATATGTTCTTGCCTTATATGGAATAGCATAATAAATGACTAGAACGATAGGAAAGAAAATAAAGAACTGCACGGAATTAAATAGCATTGCATATATCTCCTCAAACAAAGAATTCAGGAAAAGACCTTATCTTTGTTCATCTTTCAATTTATGTGTGTAATATTGTCTCGAAATACAGAAATTATGTCTAGTTGTCTTCCGCTTTCAAGAATAATACTAAAACTTTCCAAATCTGAAATAGGATTAGCTCCTTGAAAGATTCAATAATGCAAGCAAAAATAGGTATAGTTGTCTCTCGACAGTTCAATTATTCCAATGCTAGTGTTCTATGCCCTACTCATTTGCCAATATTATTGAGTTTTCAAGTTTAAACTAACATTCATGCTAATGGAAATTCAGGTAATATACACAAATCCACGCATCATGGATCTGTCTGTCTTGTGAAAAATTAAGACGTGCTGCAATGTGTCTATCACATTCCACACTTAAGCAAACACCGAAATAATGCAGCCGCTTCGCACTTCCATATATTTCCCGCTTCACAAAGAACCTATACCATTTATCGAAATTTGTTTGACCGCTTATAGTGACCTAATTCCACCTGACAAGCTTACATTCTAAAATAAATCAGTTGAAACAGTTAATTAAGTCCAACGACTTGAAAATGTAGTTCAAATATTTGTATTACCCACTGATTAGTATTCCTTTTTTAACAATAAAGAATCAGTGTCTTTTTCATATATGTTTATTACTATCTCATTTTCTATATTATTATCATAAGCAATTTGGCTATTCTCAGTGGTACAATTACTCTGTATTTCCTTCTTGACAAGATCCGATAGTGCTTGTTCATCTCTGATTATAATGTCGAAGTCGAAATCAATATCATTTAAATCTGTGAGCAACGATTCCGCATCTTTACATTCAGACAATAATTCAATTTTATTTCTTATATATCCTTTATATAATTCCGCCCACTTTTCATCTTTTTTGGTATCTCCGTTTTCAACATAACCTTTTGATATCAAAAAATCGCCATAATAGAATGTTACTTTTCTTGCTCCAGAAATATTAAGATGAGCTCCATCGGCAAAATCCAAATCAATATTCACCACGTTTGCCTCTCTCAGATCAAGTATTTCTACACCTAGTTCATTGGTTATTCTCTCATAATCCCAATTGCCCGTATAATTCTGAGTCCATGCAGCATATGGGTTCAAAACAAAAACTAATTTTACGCCCTTATTATCACATAATCTCTTTATTTTTGTTAAATATTCTACGCTTAAAGCATTTATTTCATACAATCGTACTTTGTTTTCATCAATTATAGGAGTATAGTGCTGTAGTAATGGAATAGCTCCTCGATTATGTGAAATCGCTGGGTAAAAGTCACCTTCATTTAAATCGTTCCATCTTGTGTGATATAACGAATAGTTGAATAAATAACTACAACAATCCTTAGGATTCTCAAATAAATCAGTGATTGCATGATATTTAGTTATAGTTAAAGGTGCTGAATCAAAAAAGTTGTGCAGTTGAGATTCTTGTTCAAGCGTAACTTTACTTTCACTGCCCACAAAAAAAACTTCAACCAAGGCCACTTTAGGAATAGTTTTTCTAAAAGCATTTTCCATGACCCAATATGTAGTAGGAATCGCCTCCGCAGCATTTGCCATGTTATACGACTTTATGCCATATTTTTTCCATAATTCATTTGGTAATGCTGTATTCATCATATGGGATGATCCAAAGAACAAGACATCGTAATTATCGTTTTGCTTCCAGAAATCATCATAAATCACATGTGAATTTTTTCTTTCGACTATATTACTAAGCCCCAAAAAGATGCCCCCCGTTAATACTATTGTTACGATAATCTCCAAGACTCTATATATTTTCTTCATTTTCTATTCTCCCATTACCAAGGATGCGTATAAACTTCTTTGTATTTGAGCGGTGACAGGCACTAATGGTCCTGTTACAGTTGTATTGTGTGCGACCAATAGCCATCATCAGCTTTGCAGATAATCCTGCAATTTGCAACAGTTGAGATAAAATTTTGAGATGACAACCTCAACTGTGTTATATCATTCCAAAAAGTTCTAAATATTGTCTTCTATAATCCTATTGGTTTTAACTTCTGCGTTTTGCAGCATCTTTGAGATTTGTATCACATTTTTCTTTTCTTCAAACTCACAATATTCTTTACTACGGTTATAATCTTATTTCTCATAATGATTAACATTGCGACTACTATTCCTACCAAACCGTACCTAATCAAAGGATAGTTGTATGTAGCCATAAACACAAATCCTGCAATAAGAAATGAGGCTGTAATCAGAAGGATTTTTCCTGTATTGTATGGATACATTCCATCACAGCATTCCCGGCATACTTTGCGCATGAACAGATAATGGGCAATTGAATATACCATAAAACAAACCAAAGTTGTATATCCAGCAGCAGTATATCCGTATTTCTTTATAAAGATATAATTCAGAATCAAGTTCAGTAGAGCTCCGGATACGCTCGCTATCATTATTACCTTAGTCTTTTCATAATAAAATGCAAACTTAGCAAATAAATCATATGAGTACATAAAGAATACACTCATGGCAACAGGGGGAATCACATAAATCGCTTCATAGTATTCCTTCGATGCGAAGATTGCAACTGCTTCTGGAGCAAGTAGAATCAGTAATAGATTTACTGCCGCAATCATCACGAGCGTTATATAGGCAATTGGTGCAATATCTTTATTTTTTTTTTCCTTTATCTTTTGATATATCCATGGACTCAGTGTCTGCATCAGAGCAGTATTAAAAAGCGTCATAATAAGCGACAAAGAATAAGCCAAGTTATAAATACCCGACTCGCTCTCCCCTACCATTCTTTCAATCATTATTCTATCAGCACTATTAAGAACAGTTTGGGAAAGATAATGGGGAACGAGCGGAAGGTTAAATCCCAATGCATAAATCCAAAACTTCTTCGAATAGAATATCTTCCCCTTCCGCATCTGCGAAATGAACATCCACCCGAATGTAACAACATCAGCAACAGCCCATCCTATGATTCTTGCCGTTGCTTTCTCATCTGAATTTAGAACTAATATTATTTCAATTATAGGCTTTAATATAGAAGAAACAAGTGTAGCTATAACAAGGTCTCTATAAGAATATACCACTCTCTGCTCATTTGCCCAAAAGCTAAAAACAGCAGTAATCCAAATGATAATAAACATTAAAACCATTTTGATTGTTGTTAACGAAAAAAGGTTATTCCAAAAATTCCTAAAAATAAAGTATATCCCAAACCAAAGCAAAACAAGAACTGTGTTTAAGCCTTGCAATGAGGATGAGAATACGTTTCTCTCTTTGTCGTACTTTATTAAGCCTTGGGCATGAACTCCACCTGTAAGTCCGAGAGCAACAATTATGGTAATAATTCCATACCAGGAATTGAAAACACCAAATTGCCCATATTCACTCGTGGACATTATACGAGTAAATATGGGAGTAGTAATCATTGATATTCCCTTTTGTAAGAATGAACATATCAGGAACCATGTTGAAGCTCTAACTTGCACCGGCATTGATTTATATTTTTCGATTGCCTTATTCATAAAATCAATCCCCATCAAAAATACAGTATCTCAATCAATATCTCCATTCTTTCTGGAAATACATCTTTCTAAACAGTTCAACATTGATGAGCATCCACAAAATCTGACTGCCTCGATTAATTCTGCTACATTCAGCTATCACATCATCAAGTTTCCCAGTTTCAAGCCAATAGGCATCCTTAAGTATTCCCTTCGCCTCCGTTGACACATCCTCAATCCATTTATCAAGCGGAACCGGAAATCCTACTTTTTTACGCTCGATTACATCAACAGGAAGATACTTGTATGCAAGCTCCTTCAACAAATACTTCGGAGTATCGAAGACTTCGCTATATTCTTTTGATGTTAGACTTTGTGCCAACAACTTACGATTTTCAGATCGCCAATTCAATTTAAGATCATATGGAACACTGTTATAAACAAATTCAATTAGCGTATGGTCAAGGAACGGTACCCTTGCTTCGACGCTTGCAAGCATTGTAGTCGAATCACACCGCTGAAGAAGTCCCTTTACATGATAATTATGGAAGAATCTAAAAATTGCTTCTTCGTCATACGTGTCTTCAAACTCTCGTCTTATCAGATCATCACACTGCTCCCTAATTTCATGTTTACTCTTTATGTACTTGTCCCTGAAACCACGAGGTACATATTCATATAGAGAAATAAAGTAATCATAGAATGATGGAGCTATGTCAGAGTGATTCTTATAATCATATCCAGATCTGAAAATTCTGCCATAGCCTCCCATCAATTCATCTGCTCCTTCACCAGACAGAACTACAGTAATAAACTTCTTCAACTCTCTTGACATTTGGGCCAATGGGATTTCATTCGGAACCCCAAGCGGAGCATCTTTGAATGTAATTACCTCTTCCATCATGCTAAAGTAATTGCTATTGGTCATTAAAAGCTCATGGTGATGTGTTCCGTACATGTCTGCTACTTCTTTAGCATAGGAAAACTCGTTCATCTCAGGAAAGCCTATAGTGAACGTTTCAAGTGGATCATTCTTATGCAACGCAGCCACGGCTGAAATGAGACTCGAATCAACACCACCGCTAAGATAGGTTCCCAGAGGGACATCACTGATCATTCTCCTCTGAATAGCACCCTGAACTTTATCACCAAACTCTGAAAGGATATCCATCTCATCATAGTTTGTATTGATATTAAACTGCTCAGGGAGATGCCAGTACTCAACATCTTTAATGTTCAGATGACTATCGATAATAAGGTAATGTCCCGGCATCACCTGGTAGATGTCTTTGAAGAACGTATATGGTGCTCTGATGTATCGATTTCCCAAATATTCATCAATAGCATCTTCATACAATTCTGCCTTTATGAGACCACTATTAAGAATCCCTTTAATCTCTGACGCAAAAACAAACATTCCATCCTTAGCATAATAATATAGAGGCTTAATTCCCATCCTGTCCCTTGCGAGATACATGGTACGCAAAGTTACATCATAATAAGAGAACGCAAACATACCATTGCATTGATTCAAAGTCCAGTCAATGCCCTTAAGGTCGATGCCAACCAATATAGCTTCTGTATCAGAAGATGTTCGAAACTCATGGCTAAGATTTCTCTTAATCTCTTGATAGTTATAAACCTCTCCATTATACACAATGATATTTCCGCGTTCGCTATACATTGGCTGATCCGAACGGGGATCCAGATCGATTATAGCTAGTCTTCTCTGTCCTAACGCAAGATGGTCATCCACAACCGCCTTGCCGTCTGCATCGGGGCCTCGATGATGCATAGAGGAAAGCATTCTAGATAGACGTCCATCTATATTGTTCAATTTCTTTAATGATGAAAAACCGGCTATACCGCACATATATAATTACCCCTCATTCATCTCCAAAAACTTCTCAAGACAATACATTTGCCACTTTTGATTTCCATTAAACTTGCTCATGTCGATATCCTTTCGGAACTCTGGACGCTTCGGACCTTCCCATGTTTTGAAGTATGCGTCTACAGGTCTCGGCATTGGAACCTTGTTAGGAACAGGAATCTCAGGATACTTCTTAGCCATCAAGCCACGAATCAGATACTTCGGCTCTCCGTGACGAATACGGTAGAGATCCAATTCATCAGCCATCTTTAGCCGTGCATATGGATCGTAATATGGCATCTCTGCTACGGCAAAGGCATTCAGATAAGAACTTGAAGATTCGATTGAGAAGATTTCATCCATAAAAGTCAAGAAGTCAATCTTGTCTCCATCAGCTCTATACCGTTCAAATACATACTGCATTGACTCAGGATCCACTAGGACATCCTCTGGTTTTGTGAAGATGTAACGATTCATGAACTCATCAAAAGTCCAGTCCTTAGCAAGTAATCCATCCATACCGCCAAAGATCAGATCGCTGCTTTCGCCTACGAACATCATCTCCACTCCATCAGCCTTTGCCTGCAGAGCAGCCTGGAGAATCTGTGGTTCGATGGAATGCACCGGAGCAGCCTTAGCCTTCATTACAGGTTCAAGATGAGAGATAACGGTATCCCAAGTGATATCCACATAGTGAATGTTTAGGCCATAATACTTCGCATAATATTCTGCCCTCTCCAGTTCTTCCCTCTGATACTCTCCGCCAAGGAAACGGAAAGTGTAAGCATCAGAGCCAGATAGATACGACGCAACAATAGCGGAATCCATCCCACCGGACAGTAGGATACCCTTCTTTTTATCCTTGAACTGCTCCATCTGTTTTCCAATCTCACGATCAATATCATCACTTGTATGAACAGGGATTCGCTGATCATCTGAGATAGGAGTAATGTTGCTGTGATGCATCCCGAGATAGAAATCCATATCATCTTTTTCGATGTAACGGAATGCCATGTACGAACTCATACAGTATTTTTTATCGATCATTGATCTGTACCTCCATTGATATGTGTCTGTGGGCTTAATGCTGCCTCGCTTGTTTCGCTGGTCCAACCACGAACCTGTTTAAGCGCCTCTGTTATCTTCGTGCTTGAAACCCCTTTTGTATATGGGAAGTAGATAATCTTAATGCCATTCTTAGCAAACTCCATTTCATAGTTTTGCCACTTCTCTGTTCCATACCAATCATCGCCCACAAAAAGCATTGTGGCTCCCAGTTCCTTGCATGCTTTAAGCTTGTCCATGTCGTACTGAGGAACTGCTGCATCCACATACTTACAAGAACGCACTATTTCTATCCTATCCTCAAACGGAATCATCGCGTTTTTGCCTTTGTACTGTACAAGTTCATCCACCGTGACTCCTACAACAAGTTTGTCACACATTCCTTTTGCGTTCTTTAACAGATTGAGATGACCTATGTGGAATAAATCGTATACTCCTGTTGTATAACCAATGATCATTTAATTTCTCCTCCAATAGCCTTTTCAATATTATCCGCAATAATCACTGATGCATTATTATCATAATAGCCAAGTTCATCAACAAATGTATCTCTGTCTAAAGCATATTTAAACTCATCAAATTGCATAATATTTTTTTCGATTTCGTCATTGTTTGTAGAAAGCGGTGCAGGCAATTTCTTAAAATCAAAGTACATGCCTCTTTCTTCTTTTACATATCTATCAATATCGGAAGCATAAAGTAAAACCATCTTTTTGAATCGAAAGCCGTCAAATATCACGCCTGAGAAATCAGACACAAGAACATCACAAGCAGAAATCAAATCGTATACTTGCGAATAATTTGTTCCATTTATAACATCATCACTATAAACTAAACTCTCATTCAGTTTCGAGATATTCGGATGTAATCGTATGATAATAACCCAATCTCCATCAAAGCGATTTTTTAGGACAGTTATTAGTCTTTTATAATCAAGATTATAGCAATCCAATCGTGAGTCCTGTCTAAAAGTAGGAGCATATAGTAAAATCTTAGAATTATAATCTATATTAAAATATTCACAAACTTGTTTTTTTATTTCATCTTTATCTTCAATATATTTTTTCGTGTTATATAAATCACCATGAATTATCTCTCCGTCATACCAGAAAGCACTTCTGTAATTATTATCTCTCCATTTAGATCCTGATACAAAGAAATCAGCCATCTTAGAGTCAGCTTTAGCTTTTTCAAAATATGACTTTGGTAAAGTCACAGCATCTTTTTCAACATATTTTATACATACATTCCCGTGCCATGTTTGAAAATATACCTGATTCTTCCTCTTTCGGACAAAAATATTTTTTCTTCTATTATCTATCCATATTTTTGCTGTTACTAATTCAATCATTGATTTGAATGAATTATGTTTGACGGGCCTTATTCCCTTAGGGAAAAAAGAGTTTAAATCTTCGCATAACCAAACCACATCAAATTGTGTTCTTCGTCTTTGCAATTCTTCATAAATTGCTCTGCCTTCTGACCCATATCCTTTTCCATCAAAACTTGAAATAACGATTTTGTTATTATTTACAGGAAGAATTCTTAAGGCATAAAAACCCAACGCAATAATTTCATGTTTTATCTTTATCAATATATCGTTCATTATCAACTCCTGTTATGTATGCTTCTTGATTCAATAAAATGTCATAGCTCATTACATATAGATTTAGATATCACAGCATTTTATGATATTGGAATCTTTTTCAGATAGTTATATGTTTTCGCTTTCTTTTTGATGGTAGATTTTTATCCGCAATCTTATCACTTTGAGATAAACCATTGAAATCATTATTGGAATAGCAAATAACATATAAGAAACCAGTCCATTAAGCTTGACGAGAAACATTAATAAAGCCCATTTATACAAGTATCCCTGTGAACCGTTTGACATTCTAAATATTGAAAAAAAGAGCAAAAAACAACATCAAACGTTATAAATGTATTCAAATTATTATGTACCTTAATATTATAACCTTAACTTATTTGGATTTATAACCTCGCAGTAAAGCATCTAATTTATTCATATTGAGAGATTAGCGATTTTCTCATCAATATAGGCTTAGTCAATTCCTCAGCCTTTGAGATTGTTCTGCTGTCTACTGGTGAACTTGTATCTTCTTTTATGGTTATTGTTTTAGATCTTTGTCGACCTTGATTGCTTATAGTTCCTTTATTGCTACAGACCTCTCAAATTAGATATTCTACCAGTTGTCGTCGGTACAATAGCGGTTATTTTTGTAGTGATCCTTGTTCGACATATTCTATTACCACTTTGGTTCCCAGTATATTACCTCTTTGAAAAAAACTTCTTTAAGTCATTCGGATATTGTCTGCTGTTTTTTAGAATTATTTGTTTTTATCACAGTAAAACATTTCGTAGCAATTAATTCTTTTCTTAGCCACATAACGTTTATTGATTGTGAGTAAGTATCACAAATTGCTATTACTCTGGTCATATTCCCACAATAATACTGCTGTAGCAATTTTCACTTTAATTCTATTACAGATCTATCAGAACAATTATTTATCTCTTGCTGAGGTATTACATATTCTAATTTCTGTTTGTTAAACAATTTCAAACGCACAACCTTGTTCATATCTTTAACTGTTTTTTAACATCCATTTTTTCAGTCTCCAAAAATGAAATGACAACAATAATAGGTATTGCTAAAGGCATGTAGGAAACCATCCCATTTAGATTTATTAAAGCCATAAGTAACAGCAACTTGTAAAAATAACCGTTTTCTCCCCTCACCATTCTAAAAATAGAATAGATGAAAATAATAGCAAATATTAGTCCAAATGCAATTAACGCATTCAAAATGTCATTATGTGCCTGAATACTATAATTAAGTGACTCAAAATTCCCCATTAACAGATTGTTATAACCTATGCCAACAATCCATTTAAAAAATCCAGGATAATCCCAAAAAGTTTTAATACTACTTTCAAAGATCCACAAACGTCCATTACTAATGCTTCCATTTGAAATAGCTAAATTTGTTTTTTTTATAATTGGATCAAGAATTGTTGTTGAAACAATTAAATAAGCGCCAATAGTCATAGCACCAATGAAGATCATTATTTTTTTGTTTACTCCAAATCTTGATACAAAGAATATTAGAATAATAAACAAACCAACTAATACACTTCTTGAGGCCGTAAACAAAATCATAACTAATAGCGAAAACGATATAATAATATTGAGTATTTTTTTGTGCTTTATGATGATAAATAAATTCAAGCAAATTAGGGTCAGAAGTTCATACGCTAATGTATGCGGTGTGCCATATGGTCCCTTAAGTGTAGTTGTTTCCCAACCCTCTTTTAGTCCCGTTCCATATACAACTGTTAAAAGTATTAACCCAATATATATAATGCTTACTATAGATATTTTCCTTGAGTTTTTCAGAATATAGCTAATTAACTCACTCTTGAAATTATTGTTATTCAACACAAATGCCATTGAAACGAAATAAATAAAATTTATAATTATAGGGATTTCTCCAAAATAGTTATGAATCAAGTAGCTAAAAGGAATATATAAAAATAGTAAAAACAACATGAAACTATCTTTTTTAAAAATTCCATACTGCTTTATAGCTAGTACTATTATCAAAACTTCAGAAAAAATATATAAAACATTTGTATATTTACCCTGCATCAACGTAAAAAATAAAATATTAATCATGGGAAAATACACCATATATCTGATTAGCGTATCTTTTCTAGTGATTTTCATGTCATACCTACTAATCTATATTTGTACATCTTGTAATTCATCTTCTTTACTTAAGCTACTGCACTTCACGTAAAAACATTTCATTAATTTGATTATTTCTTCAGTTTCGCAATCTTAATACTCTTAAAACATTTATAGCTAAACACATATATCCTAGGGAAATACGCCACAAGGAAAAATCTAATTTTCTCTGGCTTGCTTGCTTTCTTATTACTCATGCATTTAATGGCCATTCTTCTCAAATATTTCCTAGTACTACTAATCCTATCGTCATAAACTCCATTTAATGCAGCCTTCTGTAGCAACCTCATATATACAGAGCATTCTCGTTTCAAACATGATTCTTCCAATTCCGGATAGTGTTCAAGTACATATCCCTTCATACCTGTAAACGCCCACAGGATATTGTAATTTGCCTCAGAAAACTTGCGCTTTGTTATTGAATTGCCTCTGTTAATGTAATAATACGATTTATCGTTACCATATGCTATTCGTTCGCACTGACCAACCAATTTATATGTTGTCGCAAGATCCTCTTCTGTTCTTCCGACAGGATATCTCACCTTTTCGAACAGTTGTCTCTTATACATCTTTGCGCAAGCAGATTCGGTTATTTCAACTTCATCAAGAATCTTCTCTAATATTTGACTTGCATTTGCGCAATACTCTTTATGCTCTTTTACCGGATTTGTAATAACCTCATTTTCAACGTAATTAATATTGCAGATGGACATATCAGAATCATATTTCTGTATCAAGTTCATCAAGTACGTAATAAAGCCGTCATCAATATAATCATCGCTATCAATGCAACAAATATATGATCCTGTAGCTGCTTCGATACCGTAATTTCTAGCCTCGGACAACCCACCATTCTTTTTGTGTATTACCTTGATTTCTTCATGCTTGCTATCATAGTCATCACAAATCAGGCCTGAACCATCAGTAGAGCCATCATCAATAAGTATTATTTCTAACGGCCGATAGTCCTGCGCTAATACGCTATCAACACATTTCACCAAATAATTCTCGACATTATATATTGGAATTATCACTGAGACAAGATCATTCATCAAAATCACCTTTAATCATATTTCATCATAAAGTTTCTGATACGAATCAATTTCATACCGCTTTCTAGAATCATATGAACCTCTCTTCAATTCATTTAACAACTGCGGATCATTGTATAATCGTTCGACTGCATCAACAGCAGCATCAATATCATCTTCCGGAACTATAATCCCTTCTTTATTTGTCTCAATAATTACATCTCGATTTACATTATGGTCATTTGCAATAATAGCAACACCAGACGCCTTAACATCTACACATACTCCCGGTATTCCTTCTGAAATCCAATGCGTCATAAAGAGCATAATATCGTACTTATTGATCCTTTTATAGTATTCAACGATATCAGACGAGTCATTGAATCCGATGTAATGTGCGTTTTTATTTTTTTCCAGAAAACTATCGAAGTCTTTTTTTGTCTCGGCATTCTCGTAATTACCATAGAAATCAATCTCGAATTTAATGTTGCTGTTTTCATTTAACTTTTCAACAATTTGCATCGTATCATATAAGCCTTTCCCCCTGCTAAGAAGAGAATAATATAACAGATGAAGTACTTCGCCATCATTAAACACATTAGGTTCTACACCATTGCCTATAGAACGTGCATTTGGAAAAACCTCAACTTTTCCACAAAATCGGGCTACTTGTTGCCTAAGGCTTTCTGTCTCAACCCAAATGCATTGTAAATCCTTTAGTATCCCTCTCTCGACATAAGGTGCATCAATCAGTAATTGTTTTGCAGAGAAGGCAGGTATAATTGCTATTGTCGATTTAAGTGTTTTCCTAGCAAAGATTTTTTGCATTCTTAGTAAAAAGGCGGTACGTTTACTGTCTAAGGCATAGAAGACTTTCCTATATTTGCTAGCTTTCCTAATAATAGCAAAAGTAGCCATTGCAACATTCTTAGCTTTGCTTTTGCTAACATCTACCTCTAACAAATCCATATGTTTACCGATGCTCTTTAGTTTGTTGTAAACAGCTTCTCCCTCTCTGCTTACACCTCCCATGCCAGGCGGATATTCCTTAATGTATAGAATTGAATCACTTTTCATTCAAACCTCCATGTGTTTTCTCTAGCAAATTCTTGTTAACTTTCTTGGTTGGGAAGTTCTTGAATAATAAGCTTAAACTTATTGGCCTTTGTGAGTTTCATTTTATCAACTTCCTCAACATCAACATCTAAGGCATTGCCAACTTTATTCTGAAATAGTTCCTTTAATGCTTCTCTATCTTTATATGCAAAATCTTCATTAGGGATAAACACAACAATCAACTCGCCTTTTTTCTTTTGCAGAAGCTGATAACTCACTATTCTATCAAGAAGGACACTGTGAACCTCTAACGATGCCCCAGATAACAATTCGCCATTTTTTCCATACAAAAAGCCATCTCTATGTCCAGTGATTCTGTATCCATTCTCAGTTGGAATAGCAGTATCATCAACAATGTATCTTATCAATGGCATTTTTTTATTTATAAATCCAGTACTAATGATCTCATTATCTTTTGATAGTTCATGATATCCATATAGCTTGTTGAAGTGATACAACCCATTATTATCCATTTCAGCAAAAGAATTTCGCTCAGTATGACCGTAGAAAGATGTGCAAGGGCAAACTAAAGTACTTTCTATAAACTGTTTTTGAAAATCAAACAAATTCTCTGAAACACAAAATACAGCACTAAACATACCATTCAGTTTTAGATTGTGCATGTGTGCATATTTGCAAAAACAATAAATTGCCGAAGGAAAGCCATGTAAAAAAGTCGCACCAAATTTGCTTATAGCATCATAGTATTCATAGATAGTGTCATCTGTTATATTGCATGGGTTTAACTGTATCTCGTTATATAATGGATTTACCCTCACGTTTTTTTTGTTGAAATTGGTCCCTCTAAAAGAAGCCACCTTCGATTTTTTATAATCATAACCATACGTATGAAAGAAATGATATACAAAAGCTCTCTCTCGATATATTGATTCCTTTGACAAGTTCAATTTGAGCGGCGTTCCTGTACTACCACCTGTAATGTTTTCATAAAAATCTGTTATATCGTCTGCCTGTAATTCTTCGAAGTGTTTAATTACATCTTTTCTTGTCAATACAGGAATTACTGCCAACTGCTGCGGTTGCGTGAAACTATACGCATCAAAGCCTATATCATCAAATAATTTTTTGTAATATGTTGTATGCTCATATGCATGAATTAATGTTTCCTTAATATAATTATTTCTAAGTTCTTCCTTCCTTTCCTCAGGCAACGAATCAGCCAGGATTAATTTATCATACTGATCTACAAATATCCTGTTATCTATTAATCCTTTCCTTATAAATGGGGCAAATAAGGTTTTTATGCCATCTGGCATAATAGTGTTAAGTTTCTTTAACACACCAATTCCCATATGTGACCTCCTACATAATCTCAATAGTTAAGCGATTCTTGCCATCAATCATTTTGGCTTTTGCCTGTGTAGATTTTTGGACAACATTATATCTATTCGAATATTCAAAAGATTTTAAGTATAATTCTGAATCCGCGCTTATAATAACTTTTGCACAGGATAAGGTATTATCATCCAGTTCAATACTTATTTCAGGTGCAAAATTCAGAGTAAGAACAGCGTCATCTTTTCTATTAATTGAATCTTCAATCATCAATGTGTTTCCAAAGTCGTACACAAATGACCTTTTATGAGTTATACCTTCATATACTATTTCTGATTTAACCGTTATCATATTATCATTTGACTCTACAGCCACCGGTTTAATCTCATATCTTTTCCCCCAAAGAAATGGACCAAGAGCCTCTGCTTGATCTGTATTATTTACAGTAATTGTATTATGAGCCCCCGAGCTTTTGAAATATGCTCTCTTCCCAACTGGCACATGATAGTTATACGTTCCTGCATCCACAAGAACTGGGTTCCCGTCTACAAACAGCTGAAAACTCAGTGCATCCGCGTGGCCATGAGCAGCAATGCTTCCATATCCAAGCTTTGCATGATCTATTCCGATTAGAATCCTTCGATCTTTGCTTCGAAGAAAAGTGTATCCGCCTTCCTTGCGACTGCATATCAAACCAGGAGTATACTTCTCCTTCTCACTTCTCAATTCTTTCGGAACAATCCAGTTTAGATTCTCATGCCAAGAAACATCTGTATATTTCTTCTCCAACAAGCATCCCATCAAGTTCATTACGTATTGATAATGATTATTGATCCTTCCATTCAGATCAAGTATTTTACCCTCATCATTATCACCAAACTCCATGGTAGAGTTGAAGTCATCAGTCGAGTCAGCAACAAACTCAGCCATGGCTGTGAGGTAAGCCTTCCAAACTTCTGGAATAGCAATATCATTTTTTAACATCTGAAGCCATAAAAGTCCATATGCTTCCATTACGAAACTCTGATAATGAAGAGACATTTCTTTGTTTACACCATCAGAATAGTTTTGCTTTACTAACTCCTCAGTGAGAATCTTCAATGCCACATCGCGCCAAGAAGCGTAGTCTGTGATAATTCCTACAAGTGCAACAGCATACATTTCGACTATCAAATGATTATTTGCTGATGAAAATCTTGCTCTATGTTCGAGAACATAGTTCGTCATCACAAAAATTCCGTGTTCTATGTCACTCAGCAGTTTCTCTTCACATTCTGACTTATCGAGAAACGCAAAAGCATATACCCAAGAATTAATCCTTATTGCTAATTCCATTGCACTTGTCCATTCCACACCATGAAGAAATAAATTGTGCTCATTCCAGTCATAAAACAAGTTCTTTAATTCTAAATAGTACTTCTTGTCTTTCGTTGCATAAAAAGACTTAGCAAGTGCGGCAAACTGAAAATGTCTGTTTAATTCCCAGTTAGTACGAATATCCCCAACATCTACTCGTTGGCTTATATTTATTGTGGGGGAAAACAAATCTATAGACCATGAATTTTTAGTTTGAAATCCTGCATTCCATAGGTTTTTATACTTTCCATAGTCAAATGAATCGAATAGATCAAGAGATGAAAATGAAGTCCAATCCTCATTTTCCCAATTAATTGATAGTTTATCATTATCTATATGCAAACATTTCAGTTCCTTTGATAGAGGAATCTCAATAACTGGCTTATGTAAGGAGAATACTTTCTTCAATTCTTTCTTCTTTAGTGTTTTTTGCTGAACACGCCATAATATTTCTTTGGGTTTCATTGCCTTAAGCCTGTTTATATACCATTTCGTGTTCTTCATTCCTTATTCTATCCTTATTGAATTTTTTTATACTTGATAATTTCCGCAGGTACTCCAACTGCTACGCAATTATCTGGAAGGTCACGTACAACTACAGCCCCTGCACCAATTGTGACATTATTCCCAATGTGTACGGGTCCGATAATATTTGCTCCTGCTCCAACTTCAACATTGTCACCTAACACAGGTACATCAGGTGATACAGTATTCCCACCTAGCGTGACATTTTGCGATATATGACAATTCTTCCCAATTACACAATTCTTATGAACAACAACCCCTATCCCTTGGTATCCAATAAGGGTACCCTCTCCAATATCTGCTTGATATGGTATTACACCCCCCCACAATATTCTAATAGCTCCCTTAATCAACATGGGGAGAATCGGAATATTGTGAAGATATAATACTCTTGAAACCTTATACCACTTATAAACGTTCATACAAACCTCACAACCGCTATGTTTCTGGCAATTCACATATGCAATGACAATCCAGTACAGTCCTATCCGCTAGCTTCGCGATTTTATCTTCAATCCGACTATGTTTAACCATGATTACAATCAAATTGATATCCAAAAATCATAATTTTCAAGCTTACAAAAAAAGACGCTGGACCATGGACAATAGTAAAGACGTTTTAAATGTGGTAAACACCGGGAAGATCAATGATATTATGGCAGTCCAACACAACTTTTCCTTTCAGCTTATCCACATTCTCCTTTATCTCACTGTGCTTAACCATAATAACCACAAGATCACAGGCATCCAGAAACTCGTCCAAATCATGCTTCTGGTTCGGAACCACATCCTTTATGATAAAGGGATCATATGAACACAATGGTGCAGCAAGATGATGGCGCTGAGATGCCAATAGCTGGAGCGTCGGCGATTCTCTCATATCATCAACATTCTCTTTATAGGTCAAGCCATACAAACCAACTCTACTTGTGTCTGTCAAGCCTTTCTCTTTCATAATCTGATAGATGCGGTTTAGAACAAAGTCTGGCATACCGTCGTTAGTCTTCATGGATTCGTCGATAACCTTAGCTAAAGACGGATAATCACCAACAAGAAACCACGGATCAACGGATATGCAGTGACCGCCAACTCCTGGGCCTGGCTGTAGGATATTAACGCGAGGATGCATATTACAGATTTTGATAATCTCATACACATCCATATTGTCATGACGACAAATCTTCGCCAGCTCATTAGCAAATGCAATGTTAACCGCTCTAAATGTGTTCTCCACAACCTTGGTCATCTCAGCAGTTCGAACATCCGTTACAACAATCTCTCCGCCGCAAAAAGAAGCATACAACTCTTTAACCTTTTCACCGATTATCTTATCATCAGCACCGATGGTGCGATTATTGTGAAGAAGTTCATAGACCATGTTTCCTGGAATTATACGTTCAGGCGCGTGCACAAGCTGGAGATCCCCTCTTCTCTCATCTGCGATGACTGGTCTAACAAGCTTATCAATCGTTCCCGGGCTGATTGTGCTCTCAATTACCACAATAGCCCCATGTGGAGCAACCTTCATCACATCTTTAATAGCAGCAATAACATAACAAGCATCAACCTTCTTACTGAACTTATCATATGGGGTAGGGACAGAAACAATATAGATATCCGTAACCTGGTATTCTGTGGTAAACTTGATACCAGCTTTTACAGCATCTTGGAAAAGCTCATCGATTCCATCCTCCTTAAACGTTGTTTTACCTTCGTTTAATGTTTCTATCAATTCCTTATTATAGTCTGTACCAATGACCTCTACACCATGAGATGCCATCATCAACGCTGTGGGCAGTCCAATGTACCCCAAGCCGATTACATTTACCATGTACACTTTCCTCCTGATTTACTTATCATAATATTTCCACAAATTAAGCAGCGATAGAATCATTTTTTTTTCTGTTCTCGCTTGCACTTGTAAGTATAAGCTATAAACTTTCGATTACCAAGCATATACCGCTTCCAAAGCCTCCGAGGTTCTTGGATGAATCTGTAAAGCCATTCCATCCCCCGATCTTGCATCCATTTTGGAGCCCTATCAGTCACACCTGCTACTACGTCAAAACTGCCGCCCACCCCCATAACAAAGGGGATATTCAACTGATTCAGATACTTATTTACCCAGTATTCCTTCTTAGGGCTAGAAAAAGCCACAAACATCATATCAGCTCCCGATGCAGCCATATTTGCAACAATCTCCGGCTCATCGGTCTCCGTAAAGTATCCGTTCCGATATCCAACAATTTTAAGACTCGGATACTGCTTTTCAAAGATATCCTTAACCTTTGTAACTACCTCTTCTTTTGCGCCGAAAAGGTAAATCTTATATCCTTTCTCAGCTGCAACTCTTACAAGATTCTCGAAGAGGTCGATGCCTGTCACACGTTCTTTAAGTGGAACTCCCAGTTTTTTTGCAGCCCAAATGATAGAAGCCCCATCAGCGTTAATTAGTGGACAAGAATTAACAATTTCCCGGAGTTTCTGATTCTCGTTCATGAGGTTGACCTTTAGCGCATTGATGACCACATGCTGTGTTGGTTTGCCAGCTTCTATGATCTTCTCAACCTCCTCAATAGTCTCATCCATTGATATGGCATTGACATATGTGTTTAAAATAGGATATCTATTTGCTGACATTACTATCCTCATCCTTAATCGTTTTCTCTTGATTTTCAGTTTTTAACCAGCTTATGTCCAAACCAACCATACTTTTTTCCATTCCGCACGCCAGGCATATGTCAGATTCATCTATTGCTCATTACCAACGATGTCGCGCATTGTCTTCCACAATTCATGTTAATCTTCACCTATTCCGATCCCCATTGTGGACATCATATTTATGTTACTTATCAACCAATTTCTCTCAATCTTCTTATAATGCCTGTGTTATTTTTTCTTGATAAGCTAATATGCCATCAATCCTTTATAGACGGTATCCACGGTTCATACTCTTTTCCTTCTAATACATCCGCGATACGTTTACAAGCATTGCCATCACCATAAGGGTTACAAGCGCAACTCATCGCTTCATATTTCCCCTTATCCTCCAGTAGCTCTTTAAATACTCTATATATCACTTCCTCGCTCGTACCAACTAACCTCAGAGTACCTGCATCCACCCCTTCTGGCCGCTCTGTCGTATTTCTCATCACCAAAACCGGGACCCCATAGCTAGGACACTCTTCCTGGATCCCACCGGAATCTGTAAGGCATAGGAAGCTCCTTGCTTCGAAATTATGACAGTCGAACACGTCAATGGGTTCAATAATATGAATCCGATCACACCCCGCAAGCTCTTCTCTAGCTGCCTCTCGAACAATAGGATTCATATGAATAGGATAGATAGCTTTCAAATCATCGTATTCATCCAGAACTCGCCTAATTGCCCTGAACATGTGATGCATGGGCATGCCCAGATTCTCCCGGCGATGTGCTGTGATAAAGATGAGCTTATTATCTCCAACCCAATCTAACTCTGGGTGAGAATAATCCTGTCGTACCGTATGCCGCATAGCATCTATCACAGTATTTCCAGTGACATAGATGCTACTTTCTTTCCTACCTTCTTTAATGAGATTAGAGGCGGCGAGCGGTGTTGGTGCAAAGTTATAGGCGCTCACAATACTAACTGCTTCTCTGTTGAACTCCTCTGGAAAAGGGTTATATATGTCATAAGTTCGTAATCCTGCCTCAACGTGTCCAACTGGAATCTGCAAGTAAAAGCAAGCAAGAGCTGTGACAAAGGTAGTACTCGTATCACCATGCACAAGGACCACATCAGGGCTTTCTTTCTCAAGCACATCCCGGATGGATGTAAGAATATTAGTAGTAATGTCAAAAAGGCTCTGTCGGTCTTTCATGATGTTAAGATCGTAATCTGGAACCACCTTGAATGTTTCAAGAACCTGATCCAACATCTGTCTATGTTGTGCGGTAACGCAGACTACCGTCTGTATACCAGCTCTTTTCTTAAGTTCAAGAACTAATGGACACATTTTAATTGCTTCAGGTCTTGTTCCGAATACCACCATCAC
>AUXO017741479.1_pt1 | contig 21272 bp, 21 predicted proteins | sample 768731 | NCBI WGS metagenome assembly AUXO01 (sample SAMN02715735, study PRJNA202380) | gut metagenome | biome: sheep rumen | host: Ovis aries | place: New Zealand: Palmerston North
ATTGGTGTCTCTAAAGATACTGGATCTTGACTAATCTTTCTAATTTCAGCTATCTTATCAACAGATAATCCCATTTTCTTTGATAATTCTTGATCAGTTGGTTCTCTATTTAGTTCTAGAGTCATTTGTCTTTCAATTCTAGCCATTTTATTAATTGTTTCAACCATATGAACAGGAACTCTTATAGTTCTGGCTTGATCAGCTAAAGCACGAGTAATTGCTTGTCTAATCCACCAAGTTGCATAAGTAGAGAATTTATATCCTTTATCATAGTCAAACTTCTCAACTGCTTTCATTAATCCAATATTACCTTCTTGAATTAAATCTAAGAACAATAGCCCACGTCCAACGTATCTTTTAGCAATTGAAACAACAAGTCTTAGGTTAGATTCAGCAAGAGTATTTTTAGCTTTTTCATCACCTGATGCTACTCTTCTAGATAATTCTTGTTCTTCTTCCATTGAAAGCAAACTAATTTTACCTATTTCTTTTAAGTACATTCTGACATTATCATTAACACTCATATCCTTACTTTCATCAGGTACATCATCTATAATAATATCGTTTTCTAAATTAATTTCTCCACCAGTTTCATCATCTTCTGCTTTAATTTCAATGTTATTTTCAGTTAAAGTATTATAAAGTTTATCTAAGTCATTAGCATCTAAATCTAAATCAATTGTTTTTTTAGCTATTTGTTCATAAGTTAAAAAACCTTGTTCCTTACCTTCTTTAACTAATTCTTCTAATCTTTCTTCAAAACTTTTAATTACCATTTTAACACTTCCTTATTAATATTTTCTATTTTCTTTGCTATTTCTATTTTTTTGTTAATATCTAATGTTTCATTCATTTCTTTCTTTAATGATTCGATTCTTCTTTTTACTGAATATTCTTTTATTATATTAATACACTTTTCAAGTTCACTTTCTTCATATTCTTTATCATTATGAACACTCATAACTTCATTTAATGTACTAGTTAAGTCTTCATCTTCAATAATATAATTCTGAAAATCAAAATAATCAAAATACCCCCTATCATTCCTAAATTCAATTATTTTATATGCAAGATTAGACATATTATCATGGATTAAATAACCCAAAGAATTTTCAAAGTATAGTATAACATCATCATAGTTCATCATCAAGTATAATATTCTAATCTCACTCAAATCATATTTATTATATTTTTTCTTTTTTTCTTCTTTATTTACGTCTACTTTTTTATTTTCTACATTAACTTTTATTTTATTCCTAATGATTGATTCATCTATATCAAATTCATTGGCTATTTCTTTTATTTTTAATTCTCTTAATACATCATCATTTATTTGATTTAAAGATTCAATTGCCTCATTAATATATTTACTTATTTCTGCTGAATCCTTCATATTCTTATTTGATCTTATGTATTTAAGTTTAAAGTCGATAAAAGGTATTCTATTATTAAATACTGTATCAAAAGCATTTTTCCCTTTATTAACTATAAATTCATCACTATCTTTATAATCATCAAATACAACTACAGTTGTATCAATATTATATTTTTGAAGTAAATCTCCAATCTTAATGGTGTTTTCCACACCAGCTCCATCTTGATCAAGATTCAATACTACATCACATTTCCATTTAAGTATCTTTTCTAAATGATCACGTGTAAATGCAGTACCCATTAATGCTACAACATTTTTATATCCGATGCTAACCATTCTAATAGTATCCATAAATCCTTCAGTTAAAACTATTTGATGATTAATTCTAATGTTTGGAAGAGCATTATTTATATTATAAAATATAGAACTTTTTTTAAATATATCACTTTCCTTTGAGTTTGAATATTTAGGTAATGTTTCATCTTGAATATCATCATTTAAATATTTTCTACCAGAGAAAGCTATTACATTATTATTCTCATCTATTATTGGAAATATAATTCTATTTTGAAATGCATCATATATTCTACCATTAGATTCTTTAATAATACCAAGGGCTAATAAATCATTTTCATCATATTTTTTTAATAATATTTCATTTAATTTATTATTAGTTGAAAGCCCAATATTGAATTCTTGAATTAAGTCTTTATCAAGTGATCTATCACTTAAATATTTTAATGCTTTAGTTCCATCTTTTGATAATAAATTATTTTTAAAATATTTATTAACAACATCATTTATTTCATAATATTTTTGATATTTAGTATCTTTTGGCTTAGAAATATTATTGTCAAGTTTAATACCAGCTCTATCTGCAAGTATTTTTATTGCCTCTAGTCTAGTAACACCTTCTTTTTTTTCAACAAAAGTAAAAACATCACCTGTAAAATCACATTTACCAAAACAAGTAAATATTTGTTTTTCTACTTGTACACTAAAAGATGGTGTTTTTTCTTTATGAAATGGACATAATGCTTTATATCTACTGTCTAAATCCACTCCATAACTTCTAATAACATCTTCTATTCTATTTTTAGATTTTATTTCATCTATAATTTCTGGTGTTATTCTTGACATTTTGCCTCCCAATAATATATATACAAAATAAATAATCAAAAACACTTCTTTTTTTTAAAAATTTTTTCATATTATATCATTTAATTACATATAATACAATTTAATACAAAGAAAAAAACCACAAAATGTGGTTTTTACTTTTTACTGATTACTACATCTATTTTAATAGTTCTAGAAGAATATTTAAGTTTTAAGTCACTACCTGTTACAATTACAGGAACTGGATATGTTCCTTCTTCTAAATCAGATAAATCTACATAAGCTTTAATATCTTCAGCTTTTAATTTATCTAGAAGTGAACCAACTCCTTTAACTACTACATCCACTTTAGTATCAGCTTCACTCTTAGCTAAAGCTTTATATTTAGATGTATCTAAGTTTTCAAATTCTAAAGGAATATCTTTGAATTCTTTAGAAGTTTCTCCTTCCATCTTAACTTTAATTGTTACTGCAGTGTCTGACATTGATCTTACACCATTAGGTTTAACAATTGTTTCTTGGTAAGATTTATCTTTACTCAATCCTGTAACATTAATTTCCACTTTTAATTCATCTATTCCATTTAATGCATCTTCATCACCATATAGAGTTACTGTATTAACATTTGCTGATATAGATCCAATTGCACTTCCACTTGCTACATCTCCTATTGGAACAATCTTAAGTGGAACAACCTTACTTGGTGATTTAACTTCTATAGTGGCAGTTACTGTTTCCGGAACTATTTCTATATCTTTAATTTCAGTTCCTTTTTCATCATAGCCAATCAATTTAACATTTTCTAATGTATAAGTTCCTGAAGTTGTTGCATTTAAAGCATTTACATCAACTAATGCTTTAACATTAGCAACTGTCTCTAATTTCTCTTTATATGATTTTACTATTACTTCATCCTTATCAAGTTTAATTGAACTAATAACTAATGTATTATTTAATTTATCTGTGTTAAGAATATCTGTTGTTAAGGTCTTGGATTCACTAATTTTAGGATAAATAACTAATGTTACTCTAGATGGATCTATTTTATAATCTAATGTTTTAATTGGATTATTATATTTAATATTAATCTTATGTGTACCAGCAGAATAATTAGTTAAATCAAGTGTTAATTTATGATCTCCTAATTGTTCAGCAAGATATAAATCACTTCTTCTACCCATTAAAACTATATCTGCTCCCTCTGGAATACCTTCAACTACGTAAGCTTCTTCATTATATTCAGCAGTAATAGTTTGATTAGATAAAACCACTGCTTCTGTTTCAGCTAAATTGATAACCTTTAAATCTACAGCCAAATACATCCCAAAAGCACAAATAAGTGATATGTATATTAAGGTATTAGGCTTATTTAAGAATTTATCAAGTGACCAGTTATTACTAGTAAATTTATCAGAGATATAGTATACAAGCTTAGAAAGTGGTGTAATAATTATTTTATCAATTACTCTATATATTCCTTTAAATATTACAGTAAAGAATTTGAATATTTTCCTAAACATTTTTTTCACCTTCTTCACTTTCACTTTCAACATCAGCTTCATAGAATGTTTCTTTCTTAGGTTGTAATGCATCAAGTAACATTATTCTTGCGTCTTCTAAAGTTAAGTTATAATTAAGTTCACTTTGAATTGCAATAGAAATTCTACCAGTTTCTTCACTAACAATTACTGATACACAATCAGATATTTCACTAATTCCAAGAGCAGCTCTATGTCTTGTTCCTAATCTTTTAGAGATATTTTGATTTGTACTTGTTGGGAATACACTTCCAGCACAAGTAACTTTATTTCCTTGAAGTATTACTCCACCATCATGAAGTGGATTGTTCTTCCAGAAAATTGATATTAATAACTCACTACTTAAGTCAGCATATAACTTAGTGGCTGGTTCAATATATTGTGCTAAACTATAATCTCTTTCAATAACTATTAATGCTCCAATTTTATTCTTTTTCAAATAATCTAGTGCATTAACAATTTCATAAACCATTTTCTCACGTTCATCAACAGTTAATGTTTTATGACGGCCTAATAGTTGACTTCTTCCTATACTTTCAAGTGCATTTCTTATTTCTGGCTGGAATATTATAATCAATGCAAGTGGTCCCCATGCAATAACATATTGAAGTATAGTACCAACTACATATAAATCTAATAATTTACTTAAAAAATTTAAAACAATTATTATTAATAATCCTTTAAATATTAATGTTAATTTGAAATTATTTCTTGAATACTTTAATAATTGGTAAAACATAAACCAAACTATAACAATATCCAAAATATTAGAAAGAACTTTTAATATTGTTGTATAAAACATAATACACCTTCCTATCTAATTAATAATTATACACTAAATAATCAATATTATCCATAATTTTAATATAATTTACATAAATTTATATTCTTCCAAATTAAAAGATTTACTTGTGCAGTAAATCTTTTAATTATTTTAAATTGAATAGTCCAAGAATATTTTCTCCGGCATATGTACTTGGTAATTTACCATCCCATTTTTCGATGAATTGTTTTGCTATTAAATTATCTGTTAAACTTTGACGCATTAAGTCATTTGCTTTTTTAGTTGCTTCTGCTTCTACAAGCTTAGCTTCTGCTTCTAATTTTGCTTTAGATAGTTTTTGTTCTGCAACTTGTTTTTCTTCTATCGCACGAGTATATTCATCGCTAAAACTTAAATTAGTAATATTAAAATTATCTATTACAATTCCATATTTTTGAACCTTAGCTTGCAATTCTTCCATACATTTAGCAGATACTTCGCTTCTTTCAGTAATTACTTCAGCAGCAGTGTATTTAGCAATAGTAGCTTTAATGCTTTCTTTGATTGCTGGATCTAAAACTGTTGATTCATAATTATTTCCAACTGTTTTATATAGACTAGCTGCTTTATCACTTTCTATTCTATAGTTTACTGCAATATCAGTTTGTATTGTCTGTAAATCTTTACTAGAGCTTTCAGTTGTAAGTTCAATTTTTTGAACTTTTATATTAACAACTACTATATCCTCGATATAAGGTATTTTTAAATTAAGCCCTTCATTTAATCCTTTACTAACTATTTTTCCAAATCTTACTTTAAGTCCAACTTCTCCACTTCTTATTGTTTGAAAACTACTAAATAATGTAATTAAAACAAATAAACCAATAATAGAACAAATAATTATTTTTTTAAAATCTCTTACTCTTAAATTTTTCATCTATGCTCCTATTTCCTAAACAATGTGCTAAGAAGTCCTCGTCCTAGACTAGCTCCAACATTTCCACCAAGTGTTTTTCCAAATTTTCCGAATTTTCCGCCAACACTTTTACCCATCTCACGTCCAACAGTTCCTACCACGGAATTTCCTATAGTTTTAAATGTTTTATTTCTTGCAGTTGCTTCTTGTTTTGCTTTCTTAGCATCTTCTTTTGCTTTCTTTTCTGCTTCTTTAGCTGCGATTTTTTCTTCTTCTATTCTTTTTGCTTCTTCTAAAGCGGCTTGTTCTTCTTCCAAACCTTTTCTTTGTAAGAACTCATAGGCAGAATCATTATCAATTGATTTATAATATTTACTATATAAAATACTCTCTTTAATTTTCATATCTCTTTGTGAATCACTAACAGAGCCAAAATTACATTGAGGTGGTAAAATGTATGCTTTTTCTGCTATACCAGGAATACCATCTTCGCCTAAGAATGATACTACCGCTTCTCCAGTTCCTAAAGATAAAATTGTTTCATATGTATTAAATTCAGGATTTACTCTGAATGATTCAGCAGCAGCCTTAACTGCTTTTTGATCAGCAGGAGTATATGCACGAAGACCATGCTCTACCTTATTTCCAAGTTGAGATAATACTCCGTTAGGAATATCTTTTGGATTTTGGGTACAGAAGTATACTCCAACGCCTTTAGAACGTATTAGTTTAACCATTTGTTCAATCTTATCTAATAATACTTTTGGTGCATCATCAAATAATAAGTGAGCTTCGTCAAAGAAGAATATCATCTTAGGTTTATTTAAATCACCTACTTCTGGTAATGTTTCAAATAATTCAGACATCATCCAAAGAAGGAAAGTTGAATAAAGTTTTCCATTGTTAATAAGAGTGGAGCTATCTAGTATGTTAATCATACCTTTGCCATTATCTTGAGTTAACCAGTCACATATATTTAAAGCCGGTTCTCCAAAGAATACGTCTCCTCCCTCTTTTTCAAGTGAAACTATGCTTCTTATAATTACTCCTACAGAAGCGCTACTGATTTTTCCATATTCTTCAGCAAAATCATTAGAATGTTTATCAACATATGTTAAAATAGATTTTAAATCTTTAGTATCTGTTAATAATAAATTATTATCATCAGCAATCTTAAATACAACACTTAATATATCTGTTTGTAAATCATTAAGTCCTAAAATTCTTGATAACAATAATGGCCCCATTTCAGATATTGTAGTTCTTACTTGAATACCATTTTTTCCATAAATATCCCAAAATGTGACAGGATATCCCTTATATGAAAAATTAAATTCATCAAGTCCAAATCTTTTGATTCTTTCTTGCATATTTTCACTATCTTCACCAGGATTCATTATTCCTGCTATATCACCTTTAACATCCGCCATAAATACAGGAACACCCATTTCACTAAATGTTTCTGCCATTACTTTTAAAGTGACTGTTTTACCTGTTCCAGTAGCTCCTGCAACTAATCCATGACGATTTGCCATTTTGGGAATAATAAATAAAGGTTCACCTTTATTATTATTAGCCAACCATATTTTTTCATCTCTTAACATACTAACACCTCTTATCTATTAATAGTATAAAATTTATTAATAAAAATTACAAGTAAATAAATAAGCATTTAATGTCATTAAATGCTTATTTATTTTCAACAATTAATTTTATCGCTGTTTTTTCTTTCCCATCGATAATGACATCATAAAATGCAGGTGTACAAACCAAATTAAGTCCTAGAGGTGCAACAAAACCACGAGCTATAGATACAGCTTTTATTGCTTGATTAATTGCTCCTGCACCAACTGTTTGTATTTCAACCATCTTACTTCCTTCTCTAAAAGAATTTGCTATACTACCTGCAACTTTTTGAGAAATACTTTTGCTAGATACTTTTATAACATCCATTAATATTCACCTCATTAATTAATATGTTATTAAAAGAAAATAATACATTAAAAAATAGCATTTCTGCTACTTCTTAGATTTTTTAATTGGTTTTTTCACTTGTCTTTTAGGAAGTGTTTTTAATTTAGGCTTTTCTTCTTTTTTAACTTCTTTCTTTTCTTTCTCAACTTCTTTTATAATTTTTTCTTCTATGCATTCTTTTCCGCATAAATATTTTGATAATTTTTTATTGCTAACAATAATATATAAATATGGTTCGATTAAACTTATTAATCCAAATGCTAAGAAATAATATCCTAATATTGTACTTTCAATTTTATCATGCGAAAACAAATTAATCGCAGTGAACAATGTTAATATAGTTAACAAACTTAAAATGGATAATTTTGATACAGCACTAACACTATTCTTTTCATCTAATGCTTTAATATGAATTCCTTTATTTAATATGTTAGCTATAGTATAAACTAACATTGCGCATCCAAGTATAATCCAAAATTGTTTATAAGTGGAATATATTAGTGAAAAAGATCCAACATATATATTAATTAATCCAAATAGTAAAAATTCATAATCATCTTTTCTTCTGTTAGAAAAATATGCAATTAATGAAAAGAAGGCAACTATAAAAAATATAACAAAGCAATAGTTTAATGGATTTAAATATTCTATTCCTTCAGTATAAAGAATTGCAATTCCAATTAAACAAATAAGATTATATAAAATAATATCAACTATTAATAAACATTTATTTGTTTCCCTAAATAATACTTTTTTCATTTACTTCACCCACTATTATTCTTCTTTATCTTTATAACCAAAGAAATTATATTTTTCATCAAAGAAATTATAAATTATCTTTAATAGTGCAACAACAGGAGTTGCAATAACCATACCAAATATACCAAATAAATATTCAAATACTAATAATGATATGATAATTGTTATTGGACTCAAATTCATTTTCTTACTCATAACTAAAGGTTGCAAAACATTACCTTCAATTGTTTGAATTACTAAAATAAATATTAAAGTTAATATACCAATTAGTGAACTTTGTGAAAAACCTATTGCTCCAGCTACAGCAGCTCCTAAATAAGGTCCAATATATGGTATTAAATTAGTAACAACACATACAAATGCAACTAGTACTGGCGCATTAAGCCCAATAATGGAGAAACCAATTACTGAAACTATAAACAATAATAATGATAACCATAATGTGCCACTAATAAATGAATATAATGAATCATTTAACAATCCCATAAGTCTTTGAACTTCATCTTCTAAATTTTTAGGGAACAATTCAACAAAACCAGATGAGAATTTATCAAAATCAAATAATATATAAAATCCTAAGATTAAGCTTAATGCTATAGTACCAACACCACTAATTAATCCAGAAATAATTTTCATTGCAGTTGTTGGTAAACTTGTTTGTATTCCAACAGACACAGAGTCTATTCTTGTTAAGAATGATGCTTTTATACTATCTAAATTTTGTAAACTTAAATTAGACAATTTAATAAATATATTATCTATCCACTCTTTTATATCATTCATTATTTTAGGAACTGAAGCAACTATATCTGATATTTGAGTTCCTAGAGATGGTATAGTAAATACAAGTATAAGTGTTATTATGAGTACTAATGCTAAATATACTACTACTACACTTGAAATTCTTTTCATACCTTTATTTTGTAATCTTTTAACAAGCGGATTTAATAACCATGCAATAAACCACCCTATAAATAAAGGAGACATAATACCTAATATTTTTCCAATAAAGCTTAATATTTTCCACTCTTTAAATATTAGACTAACAACATATATTAATAAAATAATAAATAATACATAAAGTATCTTTAGTATTTTATTACCAGTTCTTACAAGATCGTTAACTCTACCAGTATTTAATTTTTTGGTATTTTTCTTCTTTAACTTATCTTCTTCCATATCAATTATCTCCTCAATTATAATAATATCATACTTTCTTAAAAAAAAATAGTTCTATTCGAACTATTTTATTTCATAAACCTAGTTATTTTTTTTAGATAGCCCATTATATCTTTTTCATATTTTTTATAAATAATCCCAAGACCCATTCCACCTGCAAAAGCCATCATCTTTTCTATTGTTTTAATAATATCACACTCCTTGATATTATTATTTAACTAATTATTTTATTTATACATATTTCAAGTATGTACATCTATTAGCTGCATATGATGCATTCACTGATTGGTTAAATGAATCAAGACTACCTATTATTATTAATGATGCTTTAGCTCTTGTAACAGCAGTATATATTAGTTTATTATAGAACATTCTGTTAAAACTCTTAGCAAGTATTATTACAACATTATCATATTCACTTCCTTGAGATTTATGAATGGAAACTGCATATGCGAGATTAAACTTATCAAACTCACCACTTTTATATTCAACTATATTTCCACCATAATCTATTTCAATAACTAATTTTTTATCAATATATTCTATACTTTTAATATATCCTATATCACCATTATAAACATTATTTTCAACATCATTAACAAGTTGAATAACTTTATCATTAACTCTATAATATCTATCAGCAACATTATATATTTCATCAGTTTTATTAAATATATTTGCCATCATATTATTAATATTATCTATTCCATTTAATCCTTTATACATGGGCGCTAAAACTTGAAAATCATTTAATGATATATTTTTTTCTTTTACTGAATTACATATTTGAACTAAATAAGATTGTATATTATCATCAGAGCTTTCTATAAATTTAAAATCAGAATAATTATTTGAAAATTTATCAAAATGTTTTCTATTTTTTATGTCATTAGCAAGATATGTAATATAGCTTCCTTCTTTAACCCTATATATTGTATTTAAATATTTATAATTTAAATTATCCCTCATTAACAAATCATTAAGTAAATCTCCAGGTCCAATCGAAGGTAATTGATTAGAATCTCCTACTAATACTAATTTAACTGTGCTTTTTAGTCCCTTTAATAATGATTCAAATAAGAAAATATCAATCATTGAAGCTTCATCAACTATTATAATATCTTCATATGTTTTATTATATTCATCTATTGAAAATGATTCTGTTTCTTTATTCCATTTTAGAAATTTATGAATAGTATATGCTGGGCATCTTATACTTTCTGTCATCCTTTTTGCAGCTCTTCCAGTTGGAGCAAGTAATGCAATATTATCACTTGTATAATCATATAAATCTTTTATAATTTCAACTATTGCTTTTATTATTGTTGTTTTACCTGTACCTGGTCCACCACTTATCATATAGAAATTATTTATGATTGAACCTTTAATTGCCTCTTTTTGATCATCATTAAATATTATTTTACATCTTTTTTCATATTGCTTAATTAATGAATCTAATTTGGACTCTTTAATAATATTTTTAGTACTATTAATTCTATTGATTTCATCTAATATAAATGATTCAGTATTAACAAAATTAGTAAGAGCAACCATATCATTTATTTCAATTATTTTACCTTCATTTTTTAATTTATTAATATAAACCAAATAATTATCAGCAGTAAATGATGATTTGAAGCACTTTTTCATTCTTAAAAATAGTTCTTCTCTTTTCATAAGAGTATCCCCTGTTTCATAGCAATAAGAATATATATTATGCAGTATTAATGCTTCAACTCTAAATGGATGCATTTCCTCATTATTCTTTAAAAATATTAAATCCAACTTATCAAAATTAATTATATCTATAAGTTCATATATATTTCCATCTATCACATCATTAATCCTACTTTTATATGTAGTTATTAATCTAATCGCTTCATTAATGCTAAAACCATATCCATTAAGTTTTAATATTAAATCCTGATTATATTCACTATTTAAAATGGCATCATGCATTTTTCTAGCTTTAGTTATTGTCATACCACTTACAGTAGCTAAAGACGTATAATCATTTTTAATAGCATCAATAGTATTCATTCCAAATCTTTCTACTATTTTTTTAGCAGTTTTAGCGCCAATACCTTTAAATAATCCACTACTCAAGTAAAGAACTAAACTATCTAAATCATTGGGAGCTTTTACTTCATAACCCTCTACTTGATACTGTAAACCATATTTGGGATGAGTAACCAATTTACCATAAAGTATATAGTCAAGATCAGTATCAATCTCTGTAAATGAACCTGTAAATCCAATTATTTTATTTAAAAATGGTACCATATCATCATCATTTGTTTCTCTTACCTTAAAAATTCCAACTTTATATGGACCACTATTACTTTCATAAATAATTTTTCTAATATTTCCTAATATATAACTTTTCATTAATACTATATTATCACAATTAAAAAGAAAAAACACTAAATGTTTTTCCCTACTTATGTCTATTTAATACATCCTCTTTTTCTTCTAATACTCTTAAATCACTTAATATATTATTCATACAATGACGTATTTTATTATAGTCACTATATTTTTCAACTTGAACGTTTGCATATTCAAACATTTTACGAGTTACTAATGAAATTTCTTTTTTATAATCACGTAAATAAACCACTTTTTTAATACCAATATTAACAATTCTTTTAGCGCATTCCAGACACGGAAATAATGTTACATATAATGTTGCATTTTCTGGATTAAAACCAATTGGCAAATGTTCTAATGCATCTGCTTCTGCATGTATAACAAATGAATTCTTTATTTGAAACAAATCTCCAGTTTCTTCCCCCACTGAATCCCAAGGCATTATATCATCATCCATACCTTTTGGAGTACCATTATATCCTATAGATTGAATATAGTTATCTTTAACAATAACTGCTCCAACTCTTGTACGAGGATCTTTGCTTCTTTCACTTGCAACTAAAGCAACAGTCATAAAATATGTATCAAAGTCAATATAATTTTCTCTCTTACCTGGCATAAAGAATCTCCTTTGACTCAATATTTTAACATTCTTAAATAATTTAATCAATCAAAAACTAAATATTAAGAATATTTAGTTTAATTTTTTATGGCGTCCCCGACTGGAATCGAACCAGCGACCTATAGCTTAGGAGGCTATCGCTCTATCCTACTGAGCTACGAGGACACACACATGTTATTATATCACAAATAACAGTTTATAATAACGTTCTTACGCAAAAAATATATGCAAATACATATGTTATACCAAGTTCGAATCTAAAAAATTCATACATGCTTACCAATTTATCACATATACATACTAGTTTTGATTCTTTATATTTTGGTTTTTCTTTTGTTATTGGATACATATGTGTTGTTATAATATCTGATTCTATTTCATTTATATCAAAATAATTATTAGCATTATTTAATGCAATATTAGGATGTGTTTTTAAGAAATTACTATATTTAGTATCTCCTTTTTTAATATCTGATTTTGTAAAGAAATCATGCATCATTGCACCTCTTGTACAAGAAATATAATCATAACCCAATTTTTTAGACATTAAAAAACTCAATTTAGCCACTCTATTTATATGATTTAATCTGTTATCGCCATGATGCATAATTGATTTTAATTCTCTAAATTTATTAACATTATAAAATTCACTATATATATCATAATAAATTGATTTATTATTTTTCACATCTTTCACCACTCTAAATCCATTTTGGAATATATAAGTTCCTTGTAAATCCTTCCATATACTTATCAAATTCTTTTATTATTTCACTTGCAATAAATCCATAAATATCAGTTTCTTTTTTAGAAACTTTTAGAGATAACAAAAAACTATTTAACATTGTTTTAAATTCTCTATCATCTATATACCTTGCCACTGCTCTATTTAAATGATTTACTTTTTTTAATGCTGATTTATCAGATATATTAATTGAAAAAATATATGATTGATATATTTCAATAATTTTATCAGTTAAATAATCATAATCACTAAATTCTTCATTTATAATTCTATAATAATCTGGGCAATATTTTAATATTATCTTGTTGTTAAGAAAACTATTTTCCATTATTTATTTCACCACTGCCTTAAATAATCTTATTATATCATTAAATGTTACATATATCATTAATAGTATCATTAATGCAAATCCTGCATAATTGATAATTGTCTCTAATTTATCACTAGTTTTACGTTTAGTAATCTTCTCTATTATAATTAATAAAATTCTTCCACCATCAAATACAGGTACTGGTATTAAATTAATTATTGCGACATTTATACTTAAATATGCAGTTAAATATAGTATTACTTCCATTCCTTGAGTCTTAACAGAAGAAATAACAGAATATATTCCTACTGGACCACTTAAATTCTTAACAGATACTTCTCCAGTAAATAATGATACAACTATTTTAATTATAGTGCATGTATTATTATAGAATCCTTCAACACCATATCTAAGTGCATTTACAAATCCTTTTTTATGAACTGTTCCAACAGATTGAATACCAAATATTCTTACTTCTTGTCCTTCTATTTTCGTTATTTCTGGAGTCATAGTATAATCTTTTATTTCTTTATTACTTTTTTCTACTGTAATTGTATAACTTTCTTTTGCTTTCTTTGCAGAAGCCTCCAGCAAAAAGTCATCCCATGTTTTAATATTAACACCATTTACTTTAATAATTCTATCGCCAGCTTCAATTCCAGCAACAAAAGCAGGTTTACCTTCAATAACGCTTTCAACTATAGGTTCATTAATTGGTCTACCATATATTAATCCACTGATAAAAAATAACAAAATCGCAAGAACACAATTCATAAAAATTCCAGCAATTAATACAATAAATTTTTGAATAAAACTTTTATTTTCTAATACTCTATCTTCTTTTATTTCAGTACTATCAGGATCAACTTTTTCTGCCATAGAGCAAAATCCACCAATTGGGAATAATCTTAATGAATAAGTTGTCTCACTATTTTTAGGTTTAAATTTAATAATTTTAGGTCCCATGCCAAGTGAAAATTCATCAACATATACTCCACTTTTTTTGGCAGCAATAAAATGTCCGAATTCATGTATTCCGATTATTAAAGATAACATTACGAATAAAATTAATATTGTTATAATAGAGCTCATATGTCCTCCTAGAAACCAATAATAGAATTACATAGAATTGAGAATGCTAGCATAGCAAAAATCAAACTATCTAATCTATCCAAAACTCCCCCGTGTCCTGGCATAATATTGCCATAATCTTTAACATCATATTTTCTTTTAATTGCAGAAAATACTAAATCACCGATTTGTGCCACTAATGATAATACTAATGTTACACCTATTACTGAAAAAATGTTGGCCATTGAATTTGTAAATGTAATATAATATACAGTTCCAATAAATGTACCCATTATTGTACCGCCAATCATTCCTTCAATTGTCTTATTTGGTGATACATATGGACATAGTTTGTTACGTCCAATCTTTGTACCAAAAAAATGTGCAAAAGTGTCAGTCATAATTGTAATCATTAATAAATATAATAAGAAATGAATACCAAAATTTCTGAATATTACTAAATATCTAAATGCTATACCTAAAAAGAATACACTTGCCATAACAAATAGAGCATCTTCAGCATCATATTTTTTGGATTTACCATAAAATAATAATGGTGATAATAAGACTAATGGCACAATAACTAATAGTCTATAATCAATACTAAAACTATGTTCAAAAATAGATGTTGCGGTTAAAGTTAGAAAACATAAAAAAGATAAAATCTTCATTAGTAAAGGTATTTCTTTTTTCTTATTTCTTAATGAAAGCATTTCATAAAAACCAATGCATCCTATAATACAGGCACCTACAAAAAAAGCATAACTACCAATTATTAATATAGGTATAACTATAATTAATGCAACTATAGCACTTATTACTCTAACTTTCAAATCACTTTTCATAACTTTCCACCATATCAATTATAACACGCTATTGTCTTTTTAACAAGAAAAAGAAACTCTTTAATTATTTTAAACACTAGTTTATAATATTAATTAGGTGATTGTATGAAGAAAGCATTAATTATATTTTTATTATTATTATCTTTTAATAAAGTATATGCGTATGAAAATAAATATTTTAAATTAGATATACCAGAAGACTTCAAAGAAGAAGAAATAAACTCTAATACTTATAAATGGATATCAACAAAAAACAGTCATGAATACTTAATAATTACTGTTTCTAATAATAGTGCAACAAATAAACATAATGTTAAAGATTATAATAGTAATGATATTAAAAATTATGAAGAATACATGGAAAAAGAAATCAATAATCAATTAAAAGATTATAATTTAAAAGTAGATGTTACCAATGTAAAAAAAGAAAAAATAAATGATTTAGATTCTATAACATATGATGTATTTTGGCCAACAAAGGAATCAATATTATACGATACTTATCAAAAAGGATATTCATTTACAACTGATAAATACGTATATGTTTATACATTCACATCAGATAAACAAATAACAAATGAAAATGTTAATTATAAAAAAACATTAGATAGTTTAGAATTATTAGATACCGAAATAGAAGAAAAAGGATTTCTTACTGAAAAGTGGCAACAAGTCTTATTAGTTAGTGTGATTTTTGGGACACTTGGAGCAATATTTTCATTGATATTTAGGCGTAAATAAAAAATTGATTAAAAATCAATTTTTTTATGCACAAATATTCTTCTTAATTCTACTTAAAATCATTTTTTCTTTTCTTGATACCTTCGCTTGCGAAATACCTAAGATACTTGCTGTTTCACTTTGAGACATATCATTATAATATCTATAATATATTATTGATTTATCAAATGGACTTAATGAATTTATTTCATCTGATATTAAAATTTTATCATCTATTTCTTCTCTAGAATCATTTCCATACTCATATACTTGCTCATCAATACTTTTAGTAAATGAAATTGATTCAATTATGCTTAATAATTCAGATTCATTTATTTCCATAAAAGTACATATTTCTTTAAAAGTTACTTCCCTACTGTATTTATCTGTTAATAATTTTTTTACATTTAAATATTTCTTATAAATAGACATATATTCATCGCTAATTTTAATGTTTCTTTCACTTTTAATATAATTTATTATTTCACCTAAAACATAATTATATGCATATGTAGTAAACTTTATTTCACTATTCTTATCATAATTATTATAAGCTTTTATTAATCCAACAATACCTGCCTGATATAAATCATCTTTATTGTAATAATTACCATATTTGCTTATAAATTTATAAATTATCCATTCGCTTTCTTTTATCAAATTATTATCTATCAAATTTATCATTCCTTTATAAATAACATTTTATAACACTTTGAATGATTATTAAATTGATTCGACATTTTTAGATTTTTTTATCATATGACGTTTTTCGACAATAAAATACATAAGAGTAATACTGCTTGCAATAAATAAAACTATAAAATCATATATTCCATCATAAGTTTGAGGATTAGAAATTAATTCATTTATAAGTTCTTCAGATTGTGGATTATCTGGAACCGGTTCTTCTAGTTCTGGCTCTGGCTCTGGTGTTGGTTCTGGCTCTGGTTCTGGCTCTGGTCCTGGTTCCGGTTCTGGCTCTGGTTCTGGCTCTGGTCCTGGTTCCGGTTCTGGCTCTGGTTCTGGTTCTGGATTATTAGGTTTTTCTAAAAAAATAAGTTTACAAAATGACTTATCACAGTAGTGATCATCTGTAACTATATTACCTATTGAATCTACTAAAATATAGTCATTTGTTATATACCTATAATATGTTTTTTTGCTATTAATATCTTTTTCATATCCTTCTTTGTTTGCAAGATATTCACTAGTATATTCTCTATTAAGTCTATAGGTCTTGTATAATTTATCAGTATAAGTGTATACTACTCTATCATGATATAAAGAATCTCTAAACATATTCTTATTTGGATTTAATGTACAATTCTGCGTTTGACATAAAAATACACCATAATCAACATAATAAATAATATGATTAACATCTGATATAAAATTAAAGCTTATATTCTCTTGTCCATCTATTTTTTTATTATAATAAACACTAATATATATATGATCTAACTCATCTAAATCTAATTTATTATCGAAATATAAATAAAGACCATCTCCTATTGGATGATAATCATTTAATACACCATTATTTAAAAAATCAAATTCTGTATGAAAAGGTATTAATTCTTTATCATTCTTAAGTAATGTTACTTCAGATATTGTTATATTTCCATCCTCATTAATTAAAGATATACCAGCTATATCGCTTTTAGTATATATTATTTGTTTAACAATTCTATTTATATGTCTTTCAGAATACTCTTCTGGCATATAATCAAGTTCTTCACTTTCATAATACTCAATATCATTCTCATCATATAATTTATCTTTAATTTTTTCTTTTATTAAATATTCTACATCATATATATTGTCTTTGTACCATAAGTACCTATCTTCACTTTGAATTAATATTTCATCAAGTCCTTTTGGATATACCTCACTCCACTCACTATATGTTAACTCAAAAGCAGAAACAAAACTAATACAACAAAAAAATACAATTAATAAAAAAAGTCTTTTCACTTTATCACCTCCTAATAATATAATTAGAAATTTAATAGTGAAAACACTTCTTTTTTATAAAAAAAATAAAAAGAGGTTTAACCTCTTAATTTTTATAGAACCTATTATAGAAGAAAGCAAATAGAATTGATCCAACGGAATTACCCGCAACCATAACAAGTACATATAATAATGTTTTAAAACTCCATAGGGAACCTGCTGAGAAATAAAACATATTCGCAATACTATGTTCAAATCCACAAAGAATAAATACCATAACACACAAGAATATACCAATATATTTTCCTATCTCTCCACTTATCTTTTTATGATTATTTACTGCTATATACATAAGAATTCCGCAAAAGAATGCAAGGATAAATATACTTAATAAATTATCATTTAATTTTAACATTCCTATCTTTTTAGCTATTTGCCCAATTGATTTAAATCTAGTAAGAAGAATTAATTTACCAACAACAAATGTACCGATAAAATTGCCTAATAAAGTAAATAATAGTTCAAATATATATGTTACTTTATTAATTAAAATATATCCTATTTTTCCAGTATATAAATTCATTCCATACATACATATAGTTAATAATCCAAGTGCAAACAAGAATGATCCTATAACATGATTTTCTACACTTAAATACACGCATCCAGCAATACCTATCATTATTCCTGCATAAATACCTTTAATTAAATAATTTAAAAATTCTACTAATTTCTTCTTCATTAACTTCACCTTCTAATATCCCTCTGCTAGTTTTAATTCACTTCTTTTTTTTGCAAGCCTAAATAACATATAGAATGTTATAAACACAAATATTATAAATAAACTTACCGTTGATAATACTAATCCAGATAATACTCCTTTATAATTATATAAATAGTTAGGTATATAGATTGTTTTACCACCATTGGTTTTTAATGCACTTATTTGATTATTTTCATCTGCATTTATATAAAACTTTTTCTTAATATCTATTGTTTTTGATATATCTCCACTTCTTGCAGATACAATACTTATAGTATCTTTATTACTACTAACAACATCATATTTTAAAGAACTAACATTTGAAAACAATGATGAAATTAATAAAGTAACAATATACATACAGAAAATAATTACATCTATTTCAAATATCATATAAATTAACTTTTTCTTCACATCATCACCATGTTAATTATACAATAAAAATAATAAATTCCAAAGAAGAATTTATTATTTCCTTATATTACCAGTTATTATATCTTTTAAATGATTTTTAAATATTTTAAAATAATTTGCTTTTTTAACTTCGCTGGTTAATACTAAATTATATGTATATTGCTTATTATCATAATTAAGAATCAAATTACCAATTATTGTTCCCTTTCCTAGTGGCGCCTTTATATTATTATTTAGTTTTATTTCAGTATTATATTTAATATCTCTTGTATTTTTATCTACTATTATTTTTACATCTTTATCTAAAGTATAATAATAATTTACTTTTTCACTGTTATTTATTTTAATTGTTTCTTTAAATTCATCTTTTTTATATATTGTTTCACTTCCATACATAGAATATCCATATTCCATCATTCCAATTGTATCAGAACTTCTATTGTCTTTAGTATCACTTTTCATAACAACACTAATTAATCTCATATTATTTTTATTCATGGTGGCTGTTAAACAATAACCGGCTTTATCTGTATAACCTGTTTTTAAACCATCTATTCCTTTATAAAACTTAATTAATTTGTTTGTGTTAACAAGCCAATGATTTTCTCCAGAAACATTTATATGTTCATCATATGTACTTGATATTTTAAGAGCATAATCATATTTTACAAGTTCACTTGCAATTAAGGCCATATCATATGCAGAACTGTAATGTCCTTCTTCATCTAACCCATGAGGGTTTTTAAAATTAGTATTTTTGCATCCTAACTCTTCGCATCTTTTATTCATCATGTTAACAAAATTCTCTACTGTACCACCAATTTTCTCAGCAATAGCTACTGCAGCGTCATTAGCAGATGCTATACCTATTCCTTTAATTAAATCTTCTATTTTAACTTTACTACCCGCTTCAATATATATTTGAGTTCCTCCCATATCTTGTGCCCTTTTGGAAACAATGACATCTTCATCTAATTTAATATTACCCTTCTCTAGTGCTTCCATTGTAAGTAACATTGTCATTATTTTAGTCATTGACGCCGGTGCCATTTTTTTATGAGATTCTTTTTCAAATATAATTTTATTTGTAGATGCTTCAATTAAAATTGCAGTTTCACTATGCTTAGCAAGTCCCAATTCCTCGGAATAAATATTATTTATAAACATTAAAAATAATAAGCAAAATAAAAAGATTTTTTTCATACATATCACCTATTAAATAATATGTATTTAAAAATCTTTTATAATCAATTATTCTTTGTTAGTTAGTTTTTTTATAGCATTAGCAGCGTTTCCAGCTTTAAAAGACTCTAGTACTTCTACTGGTAAGCAGAAAATAATTGTATTAGATTGGTCGCTACTTACATCATTAATTGTTGATAATGTTCTTAAATGTAGAGCTCCAGGTGTCATTGACATTGTTTCAGCAGCTTTAGCTAAGTTTTTAGCAGCTTCAACTTCACCTTCTGCTTTAGTAAGTATAGCAGCTCTTTCACGTTCAGCTTCAGCAGCTTTAGCGATAACTCTTTTCATTTCTTCAGGTAATGATACATCTTTTAATTCTACATTTTCTACTTTTATTCCCCAAGGATCAGTTGCTTCATCAATTATCTTACAAATTTCAGATGATATTTTATCTCTTTCAGCTAATAGTTCATTTAATGATACACTACCTACAACATTTCTCATTGTAGTTTGTGCAAGTTGACTTACTGCATAATAGAAATTTTCTACTTCTAAAATTGCTTTAGATGCATCAAATATTTTGTAATAAATAACTGCATTAATTCTTACTGATACATTATCTTTTGTAATAGCATCTTGTTCTGGAACATC
>AUXO010673456.1_pt1 | contig 21254 bp, 9 predicted proteins | sample 768731 | NCBI WGS metagenome assembly AUXO01 (sample SAMN02715735, study PRJNA202380) | gut metagenome | biome: sheep rumen | host: Ovis aries | place: New Zealand: Palmerston North
AGGAAAGTCAGTACCCAATGCTTGGCAATCCTTGGTAGAGCTTATTTATGATTTCGTTCTTAACCTGGTAAATGAACAAATAGGTGGAAATGTTAAACAAGTCTTTTTCCCTTGCATCTTTGTCATTTTTACTTTCTTGTTATTTTGTAATCTGCAGGGTATGATACCTTATAGCTTTACAGTTACAAGTCATTTTCTCATTACTTTGGGTCTCTCATTTTCCATTTTTATTGGTATAACAATAGTGGGATTTCAAAGAAATGGGCTTCATTATTTAAGTATATTATTACCCGCAGGAGTACCACTGCCGTTAGCACCTTTTTTAGTACTCCTTGAGCTAATCTCTTATAGTTTTCGCGCATTAAGCTTAGGAATACGTTTATTTGCTAATATGATGGCAGGTCATAGTTTAGTCAAGATTTTAAGTGGATTCGCATGGACTATGCTATGTATGAATGATCTTTTATATTTCATAGGAGGGCTTGGTCCTATATTAATAGTAATTGCATTAACAGGTCTGGAATTAGGTGTAGCTATATTACAAGCTCATGTTTCTACGATCTTAATCTGTATTTACTTGAATGATGCTATAAATCTACATCAAACTTGATAGTGATAGTTATTTATAATTGAACAAAAGCGAGAAGCGAAGTTAAGAGGCTGGTATGCTATAAATGAGTGAGAGCAATGGGAAAGAGAAGGGATAATGCAGTCAATAATTACTTACTTATAGGTAAAGATATAATATTCTTACCGAGTCGAATGCGTCCTTAAGAAATGCTTACGGAGTGGAAAGCCCTAGATATAGTTAAAAACCCTGGAATAAAGAGTTAGGCTATGGTATAGAGTTAAGTTTTGGGATTAAAGCAGTCAAGTCATACCAGGTGAATTTTAAGTTACCTCCCGGGCACCCGAAAGCAGAATGGACAAGGAGCAGGGTTCGAAGAACGAGAAGAGCTAGTCGAATAAAAGTATAAGAAGGGAGGAAGCGGGGAGAGGAAGATGACTATAGAAAGCCGATAGTCCGGTAGGTCCTTGTAAGGCGAGTGAAAGAAAGTGAGTCGAGCGGTTTTGATTCCAAAGAGGTATGATAACAGCACCATTCAAGATAAATGCTTGCATCCTGAGATAGATGGGCGAGAGATGGACGAAAGCCCTTGAAAGCTGAACTGATTCTTATCTGCTTAAAAGCCTGCCCACTTATGATGACATGAGATTAAAGACCCCATACAATAATGTAAAGGCCCTTTTTCCTTGATCCGGCAGGACTGTCTAGGAAGCGTCCGGCATTAGAGATGGCTTCAGACTCGACCTGAAAGGCGCCAGTTACATCTATTGGACCAGACGGAAATACAAGCTGTCTTGTAGCATGCATGGGTTCGACGTATTCTTTTGCTTTAATTCGACTAGATCCCTTCCCGCCTAGTAGTTCTCACTGGTAGGCTATCGCATCGGTATACAACTGGGTGTTAAGACCCTCGCTCGGGGATGCCCAAGGACTAGATGGAAAGGCTGGAAGGTAAGTAAGACGTCCATCCAATGAACTCTATCATCTAGAGCAGAAACCGAACTGAATACACTATCAAGCGGTTGAGTCCCCCAGTGAGATGTTCAATACAGCTGTCTAAAACTCTCCCACGTACGAAAAGGAGATGTACACGATAGTGCTGGCTGTGAAAGACTGGAGGCACTATTTGCTCCTCGGGAAGGAGACGCTTTACGAATAGAATAGGCCACTCTGATCAACAAGACCCCTCAGTATCTACAGAGGCAGTCCAAGCTTCAGGAGGCGCGTCATATGAAGTGAGTTTCAGTTTCTGCAACCGGTGCGCCCTTCTTTTTTTATTAGTAAAGCGCGTAGAAACCCTCTAACCTAGGTCTCCTGCACTCTTATTTGGTTTAGAATTGGGACAAGCCAAAACCTTAATTATTAGTAAGATAGGTTGCTTTCTTGTCTTGAGGAGTGAATTGCGTAGGCTGAGGGGCTACTAGCGGGATTCTTTGGATAGAAGAAGATCTTGGTAAGGTTGAGCAGGGGCTTGCCAGGTATTGACCGACCCCTGAAGTTGAGGTAGAGGCTGTAGGTATTGCTGAGACTGACCTAGCGGAAAGGGAGATTTTTCTGGTCTCACCTGAGAATGCTGTAGCGGCACTGGTTGAACCTGCTCTTGCGCCTGAGGCTCTTTGAAGTTGTTGCGGTTGAAGCGCTGGACTGATTGCTGCTGAAACTGCGAATTCGCCTCTAGACCTGTCTGAGTGGAGGCCGTAGTCTGGTAGTGCTGAACTCTTGATGGTCTCTCTTTTATGAAAGGGATTGCTTTGTGACATGGGTTTACTCTTATTGGAGGAATTTCTTTGAGATTGTGGGCTAGTCTGAATCCTAGATGCAAGCTTCTTAGGTTGAGAAAGGGTGCTAGTCTCTTGTGCTTTCATCTTAACATTCATCAGTGAAGGCTCAAAGATGTCATACATGGGGGACTGCATCTCTCCTGAGTGCAGACCTTTACGTAGACGACTGTGTCAAAGTAGTAAGAAAGGCAGCAATAACGAGAGATGTCTCTCTCTCCCGGGCGCGTCTTGCCGAAAAGAAGGTTTAGCTTCAGTTGTGCTACTCTAGACCTGCGGAAGACAGGTGCTGCATGCAAAGGCCTAAGTCCCGCGATGTGCAGAGAGTGTACACCAGTCTGTGCTCGTGCGTCTGGGTGATCCTCAGGTGGAGCCCTGGTGTCAGTGTCAAATGTGTGGCAGAAGCTAAATAGAATAAAGAAAGGGCTCAAAAGGAAAGAGGGGGCGATCTCGATAAGCTAAGCAATTAACTCTTTGTTTTCGATTCTTTCAAGGAAGGCTCAGATCCAATATCGGTAGCGGAAGAATTAGACTTGTGTAAGCCTGGACCAGAAAGTCTTAAATTAAGTATAGGCCGGGGGCAGCAGCAGAAGATTGGACTGGAACCCGAGAAGGATAAAAACAAGATATCTTTCTTTTGCGGAAGTTACTTACGATCGGGCTTCACTAATCTGTAGCACCTGAACTCCTGAGCTTGCTTGGGTGAGTGGTGGGATGATAAATGGACTGGTCGACCCTCTCCAAATTTTCCTGTGAATTCAAGCTCTTTTTTCTGGCGGTACGCTGAGGTTAAGCTTTTCCCGGGTTTCCTCTGACTGGTGCGGTGGAAGGCGATATGAGGTTATGGCTATTCGAGGCGATTCTTGTGGATAGCTCCTTCCTTAGGGTTTTATGATGGAAGTGGAGATCTCGCAGAGCAGCATATTAGTAATTTAGAAATTGCCAGCTGCTCACGATGAGAGTTTGTTGCTGAAGCACTTTTCTGCTAGTCTTTCGGGTGTCGCATTCACGTGGTATACACGCCTCGATCAATAGTTGCGCCGATATGGTAGACGCCTTTCACCGAAGATTCTATTCAGTAGCCCGCAAAGTAACCTATATGGAGCTTGCAGCGGGTAAACCTTTTGAGACCTACTTGGCTAGGTGGAGGATCTTCAATAAAATGTAAAAGGGAATTTGAAGAGAGCGAGTTGAGTGGCTAGCTTTACTGATTGAAGTGCTGGTGGCTTGTTTGCTTTCCTCTTTCGGGGAGCTGTCACAGACGATCGGACAACGTGATAAACGGATTAGGCAAGGATGATACTATTATCACCAAAGGTGGTAGGAGATTCTCACTTCTATTGCGAAAGACCATTCCCTTAAATGAAAAGCACGCTCTACTACTTCGAATACGAGAATATAAGAAAAAGAGATTCATTACGGATTGGACTACTAAAGACTGGAAGACCCATCAGTGAATAAGCCCGTTGAAGAATGAAGCCTTACAGACGTATAGAAGGAAGAGGTACGAGCAGACGAACTATAGAAGGTACGAATGGAAGACTTTTAACGAGCCGGAGAGGTAGAATGAGGGGAGGGGGTTAGGGAATAGGGGTAGGAAGGACCTTTTATGGATATAATTAATGTTCGGTTCTCCACTCAACAAGCACTGGATTAGCTTCCGGCGGAATCAGCTTGGAAGGCCCTGGCCTTCAATTGAGACAAGAGATGATGCACGCTGAACTAGGATGCTTGGAAATGGCGTACTTTTTTTATGACACCTGGCTGGCACAAATAGCGTAGAGTGCCGCCTGCTACTACAGTGTATTAGAGTTCGAGCAAAAGATCAAGGTTCGAGCTAAAGCAAATTCCGAGTTTTCGCGGGAAGAAGTATGGTTTCGGACAGCTCATGATGAACTATTTAATCCTTCTCCATCCGAATCCGTCTCAGTTCCTGGTATTGAAGCGAAAGATGACTCGACCGGAGGAAGAGGCCACTCGGGGAGATATTATCCACATAAGTCTAAGTGGTGGAGGTATCAGCCCTGGCATGAAGGCCTACGATTAGAATAGAATGCTGACTTCTAGTTCCGGCTCTTGATGAGCCTGTGGTCTACCCAAAAGTAGAAGGGAGAAAGGGATCAGAATGAAAGTACGAACCAATATGTAAACAACCACAACGGGTCATGATTTCAGCGAAGAACTGGGATTTCATCCCCGCGATTTTCCCTGGGAAAAGAAATGCTTTAAATAAGCTTTAACCTCAGGATCAATGCAATTTTATTTTATCCCGACTAGAAAGATTCCCCTTCTGTGCAATTCCCGTGAATAGTGTCCCCCACCCTCAAAGAGAATCAAGAACATCTTCTCCTAGTAGTAAGTAGGTTTCGAAGCTGTATGAAAAGACAGAGTCAAGAAAGGTTGTGAGCAGTCTCAAGGGAAGCCCGAATAGCGGATAGTTTGAACGGTGGAAAGCAGCCTAGGAAAGAAAGATTTCCCCAGGTAGGATATATAGGATTCTATAAGCGAGCACAAGGGTAGTGGGGAATCGGCGAACTAGCAGTGGTGCCTTCGTTCAATGCCTTAAATCCATGTTCATAAATCAAGATTCAGCGAAGTAGCAGGTGACTCCGCCGCTACTTCGTTTCTAACTTTCAATGGGTGATGCAATTGCTCAACGAATACTTCTCAACAAATCCTTGTTTCATATAAATTCCATAGAAGAAGAGTTCAATTAGTCCAATAGTTAGAGTTGCGAACTGCACTTGAGTCTAAGTCAAGAATTCCCGTTGTTTCATCGGCGGGAAGTGCTCCAGTAGTAGAATAGTCAGTCTTCTAGCAGATTGGTAGGAGAGGCGCGGGGCAATCAAATCGACCATTCCTAGAAAAGCTGTCCAGTCTCTTTCTCTGTATAGTAGTCAATTTACTTCCTTCAATCTCTCTATTCTTCCTAGTCATCCACTTTCATCATTTTCACTTGAATGATAAGGCATACTACGACTAAGAAAGAGATAGGGGACTTGAATGCTTTACGGCCTAAGATCGAGTTGGAATCCTATACTGACTACGTGTTCTACGGGCTGGACCGAATCTCCATCAGAATAAGAGGTAGGGGAAATGTCCCTGACACGAAGAAAGGATACCCGAATGGTGATACATCTGAAATGAAAGCACATTCACTCCCTTTCACTTACTAAGACACTAGGCAATGGGCCCGCATACACAGTTCCTCGCTGACACCTTAAGCTAAAACAAAAGAAGAAACAGACCTTTCACCGAAACATGGATAATATTAGGAAGTCGTCGTTGAAGTAAAAAGATGGGAGCGATAAGTAGGCGTTTGCTATTGCGAGCTGCTTGCCTGAGAGTTTCTTCCATTCTCTCAATAGGGCAAGCACCCAATACCTCGTCGAGTCCAAAGCTCCTGCTCAAGCAGTTCAATCCAATTGAATTGAGTACCTACGACTGTGGAATGCTTCTTATATGTTCGTAAAATAGGAACTCAAAGTAAAAACTAGACTTTGTCTTGCACACTGACTTCAATCGTATAGAGATTTCCCACTGTCTGTGTCGATACCAGAAACTACGACTGAAACCTACACCGCTAACGAAGTTAAAGTGATTGCCTACTTTCTATGTCCGGAGACGCTTACTGCTTCTTCTGTCAAGACAGGCAGGCGGTTATCAGGATGTAGTCAAGGAGGTAGGCTTAGAGCCAGCAATAAAGCTAGCAAAGTATACCGCGAGCGAGTAGCCTTTGCCAAAGAAGCGCTAATTACTTGTTGCATTGCCTGCGTTAGGAGATGAGTGCACTTGAGAAGAATGAGACATGGGAAAAAGAAGTTAAAACAAACAAAAAAGGGGCCAGAACATAAGAAGGTGGTAGACAATTTAGAGAGCTTGGAGGAAAAGATCAAGACCATAAAGGGTATAGAGAGGCACCAAGTTCGCAGAGATCTGCTTCTTCTCAGACAGCTCCCCCACAAACCAACCCCAGATTTGTATTAGTATAATGGAAGAGGGTGAAGTCTTACTCATCTCCGCGCGTCTACTGTGGGGAAATGTGTTCTTACGGAGATAAAAGCTACTAATCCAACAGTTCCAGAAGAGTCTCACCGGCCCGAAAGAGATGTACCGAAGCTCTCAAGCGGCCCGGCCTATGCCGAGAGGGTTACAGCGGGCAATCATTAATATGCCTTGGGGAAAGTCATGCACCTGGCCTAGACGGATAAAGGAAAGATTCTCTCACCGAAAACAAGTAAACGAAATAATTACTAGTGCCCGATCGAAATGTCACTTCCTTGCCTTAGGGCAGGGTTTGACACTATATAAGGACCGGGGAATTTCTTAAAGAATGCCTTTACCTCCTTTACTTACTTTCTTGGCCCCGCTCCGCACCTGTCTTGCTTGTCTTTCTTCCTCCTCCCCATCCTTTGAAAGCTAGAACATTCGCATAGAGGAGTATCCTTATCACGCATGCTTTTCCACTGATGACAAAATTACCTTCTATCCTCTTCTAGGGATTCCGACCCCTATATGGAGAGGGGAAATTTTTATTTGAGTATTATGCATGAATATGCTTCTGCGCCGGGAATATCTCATAGCGGGAAGGCCCAGAGATCATAAAGAGATGGGAATGGAGGCATTCCAGCCCAACATACTCCGGTGAATGGGTCGAGAGAGATAGAGAGGGGAGTGGGATACAGGAAGTATAGTGAAGAGTTGAGTGGCCATCCAATCGGCTATGGAGGGTGGTTTCAGCAAGCGGGTAAACCGATGATGACTAGTCAAAACGTAGGCCGATCGTCGCTCATCCCTCGTGTTCTCTCCCGTGAAGTGATTAATCCCTAAAATGGGCATGCAATCAAAAATACGGGGTTTTAGCGAGTTGATCGATTTGAATGTCAGTTTATGGGCAGAAATGGACTTGCAACTCATTTTACCGGGAAAACAAAACTTGCTCTCAAAGAATGTCAGGTTATGGGCAGAAATCTATTTGCAACTCATTTTACCGAGAAAACAAAACTCATAATTTATCTCTACTCGGTGAGGAGCATGGCAACCTCTCACTCCTAGCCCCTGAGAGTCAGAAGTTCGATCAATTACTGCCTTCAAGTCAAGCAGGGAAACTTGCACGTGTGGTTCTGGCCCTGAGGTTAAAGGCGATAGGATTCCCTCGTGAGCGCGATAAGGAAAGAGAAGCATAAGCAAGATACTATACCTTCCCTGGCTTTCTTTACTTGAAGGCATCATCCTTGACACTCCCATCCGGTGCCTGCTCTTTCTCATTTGAAAGCCGGGAAAACGTTCAATATTGGTAGCAAAACGTAACTCTACTCTCCATAAGCCCCGACTTCACTCCTTTCTCCTGTCCCTACTCTCATTCTCGATACGGAAACTCGGTCCCTAATCTCAATCCCTATCTTCTCTCGCGGCGGAAAGGCAGGAAGCTCGGAGCCATCAACTCAATGGATCGGAGGCGAAGTCTCGAGTTCCGGAGGAATGGAACGATAAAGATAGGTGCTTCCTATACCGAGCATTCATGAGTGCATATTGAGAGAGATGCTGGCATTGAATGAAGGCCCGTATTGGACAGAAAGAAAGAACCTTCTATAATTAAGAGTAGGATGTGAGGGAAAGCCCTCTAGTCGAGTAAGAGAACTGAAAGTTTCAAGCCAGTAAAGTCCGTTAGTGGGGGAGTTAACCCGTAAATCTTCTGGAAACGACTAAAAAGAGCAGGAGCAGGGCTTGCTTGTAACGGTGGGCAAGGGATGCAGATATGTCATAAAGATGAAGCTTTCAAGCGGGGCTGTTAAACTCAATCTCCATCATCAAAGACAAGGAAATCAACTTCACTAGATGGTGAGCTACCTGATTCTTCGATTACATACCTTTCAGCAGTAGCAGATCCTGTTCCCACTCGTGAGCTTGTAGTTGTGGATCCTCCAGATCTCTAAGATAGAGTTGATCCCACGGACGCAGAGCCTAAGAAAATGACCCAGTTAAAGAACCGCCCCATAAGTTGAAACTATTTATCCAGTCGATGAAGATACCGAAACGGAGTCCCTAGTTCACAAGCCTGTTCCATAGCGGTTGGCGAGAAACCCTTGGATTACCACACAAATCCCTTAACCTATGAGCTTATCAGTTCTCTAGGAGGTGAGAAATAAATTACCTATAACCTACTAAATGAGATTCATTTAATAGAACCCAGAGCTCTCCCATCCAATCTCGTCCTCGTGTATCGTCCGCTTGTTTCATTCCTTTCTTTATTCTTCGCTTCTGCCTCTAAAGTAAAGCGGGATAAAATCAGCTCTGAGGGGGCCCACCTCCCACTCCCCATCCCTTGGAAAATCAACTCACTTTGATTGACCAGGGCCTTACGATGATTGAATTTGACCACCCACACGCAAGACTGGGTAACTTTATTATTATTATCTAATTAATTTAATGGGCATTTTCGGTAAGACATAGCGGACGACCTTCCTCAGTCATTGGCAAAGTACCATTTATCACGGAAGCAACCAAGATGACTCGCCATGAGTCAGTCCTTCCTTTCACCGCGCGAAAGATTGACTCTCTCTTTCACTGCGCTAACTTCGAGTCCTCTCTAGTCTAGCCAAAACTAATGCATGAAAGCGGCGAATGAAAGCGATCTAAAGATCAGTCCAATTGAAATCTTCTTCTTCGACCTCGTTCCTTTTCTCGCCTCGTTATAAAGTTGCTGATTTGCCGGGGTTGTAGTAGGCCGACCTTGGGATACTACTCTTCATTGTCCCCATCATAGATAGGGTTCCTGGTGCCTCGATGACTGGCGTTGTTGGCCATGATCTCTGGGTTTGATTCACCAAGGCGTTCTAGGTCCTCTATTCTGACTAACCTCCAGGGCGGGCCTCTAGTAGTTCGCACCCACCTGGGGTTTGCAAACTGACGGCTAACCGAGTCTAAGAAGGATTCCTCTTGTGCCGGTTCAACACTCAAGATTAGGGCCCTAAAGGCGGCTTAATAGTTTAAGGTTTAGAAAGACTGCTAAGATGTGTGCTTGCTGCTGTATGCTTCCTGTCCGATGTTGCACTGCAGTATGCTGGATAAAGCGGTCCTGGAAATAAGTGCGTACTGAGTGTTGTGCAATTTACTGGGTTCCTTAGCAGGCGGTTCAGTACATGCATGAGGCTCAACACGGGTAGGCTTAAGGGTTACCTTAGCGCCCTATATACCTCGTAGCCAGAAGACTAGTCGCTGGTACTGGCTAAGGGTTTGGGAGTTCGCATCAGTACTTCGCAGGAAGGGTAAAAAAACCTCTTCTATTAAATGGGGCGGCTACAAATAGCTAGCTTTGAAAGAACCTACTTTCACCTTGAAAGCCACTAGAGCTTCTTCCCGCATGGTAACAATGATTAGCACTTCCTTCCCATTCTTTATCTTCTCTTACGATCGATATTTCTAGTTAGAGTTTTCACTAGTCTTCTATCCATACTTCAGCCTAACTTCGATCCGGCAAGGAGACTAACAGGAGGCAAGGACTAAGTCTTTCGAGGGAGTTACGAAGCCATAAATAAATGGGCTTAAAGCCGTTGGTTTTGAAAAGCAGAGATTGGCATCGTCTTCCGCCTTTTATCTAGGAAGACTACTTGAGTTACATCGATCCTGCGGCCTATAGCCAATGAGCTAAAAGAGCCGACTTAGCAGAGAAGTTGATTGGCAAAGTGGATTGGAAAGCGGTCGAAATCTCTTAATATAAGAAAGATCGTTTAATGTAATGGATTTTCGAAAGATCTTTAAAGAAGGAACTCGAAATAGTTAGTGGCCCCCAATCCAAAGAGGTCAGCCCGCGATAAAGCAAACCAAGCAGTAAGTGGGACGACTACTTTCTTAGTCCTTATCCGGTCTAAGGAAGATATTCTTATAGATGTCTTGCTAAAGGAACTGGAAGCACCCATTCACTTCAAAGAAGTATAGTCTTAGAGGGTCTTCACCGCCCTTTTTCCTCGGCCTGCTAAACTCTTAACAATCTCCATCTCCCCAGTACGGAGCCGCATATTCACCTGCGCTGCCTCTCTGAAGGCTTAGAAAAGAACTATGAGTTCCCTCTCTTTAGAGGCCTTCCTTGAGTTTAGAAGCGGAACCAAGAGAAGATTGTCTGAACGCTGCACCTTCTAATAAATCTTAGTTTAAGGACGTCACGCTCTTTCACGATTTGCATAGCTGGATCCGGTGAAGCATTGTTGCATGTTAAAGCGCCCCTCACAGCGGTGGCAGTGAGCGGGGTCTCTTATGAGTAAGGAATGACCTTGTCGCTACGTTATCGGACAGGAATGAACTCGTAGCATCCCAACCAACTATTCACTTCTGCCCTTCTTTCATTCTTTGGGGATATCGATTACAGGTCGTAAGGGGCGGGATATCTGGTTCAGCAGCAGACCCTAATTACCCTTCTGGTGACCAAGAAGCAGGAGCGGGTAGTGGATTCTGCAGATTTATAGTCAGCGTCCCCACATAAAGATCTCGAAAGCGAGCAGTACCCTTTGGTGTTCTCTACCATGAGTCAAGGGCTAGGAATCCACTGAATAGCTAGTAAGATAGATTGTGTCTAACAAGCTAAGAATCTCCAGGTCGTAAGCCTTTATACCGCTTTTTCTAATTCTATATTTCTTTACTTCATTATATCATTCTAAGTTTCATTTCCTTCGAAAGATATGGCTTCTGGTTGTTGTGTCCGATAATAAAAAAAGTCTCCGCGAATATTAATGATTCTACAGTGGCATAGCTCCGGCTTCTTCCCTTCAAACTATGGGTAGCCGGATGTTTAGCAATAGGATACCCTTACTTAAGTAAGTCCGCACTTGGGCATAGTATAGGTTTGCCACTTAATCCACTATCAATGTATCAATGGTGGTGGTCCTTCTGTGTAAAGTTAGCTAGCGCCAAACAACCTATTGACAAGAGCCTATTCATTTAATTATTGCTATTTCCGCACCCCTGTCCGGTCCGGTTTTTTTTAGAAAGAAAGTCGAGACATTCAGAAAGAGAGTTATGGCATTTCTAGGATTAGAATACGGTCCTATTGATTCAATCTTTATGCTTGGCACGGAACTCTTGTTTTGAGTGAAAGGGAGAGCGCACCGCATTCACAGGTAAATATCCCTCTACGGGGCGGGGTGTGGAAAGCACTATAAGTTAGTTGACTTCTCGACTTCTTACCTTCTCTTACTAGCCTAGCTTGATTCTTTATAAAAGACTAACGGCAAAGATTTTCTACCTCCTGTAAGCTCGTTACGCTTAACGCCCACTTACTTAAAGACTCGTTGGTTTACGACTAAATGAAAATAAGAATTGGAGTAGTTACCTACAGAAGCTGTTGCCCTTCTCCGCATAGGGAAATTGGCCTAGATCCAGATACACCCATCCATCTCTTTGTCCCGCTACCTCACTCCCCGCCCCAGCTTCTTTTTTTCGCATGCCACATAGAGAGTCACCCATTCTTTTTCTCTTTCTGCTAACACCTGATTGGATTCGTAGGTCTTATATCCGAGACAAGGCGACAGTATTAACATAAAAAAAATAGTCCGTATTGTCAGGAATCGGTTTTTATATAGCTACCCACGTCAATGGAATGGACCTCTTTTTTAGCTTAGCTGTATGCTCATCCAATTGGATCGGACTCCCCATTCGGCTAGCTAAAGAATCAATAATATCCGGTCGCCTTTTTTAGAAATAATTGAGTCCAGGGAAGATTATCGAAGCCGGAGCCTTATGCAAGACTGCTGTTTCCGGCCGACGGTGTCCACCTTTTAAGTGAAGATAAGAACCGGATATTGAGGTTGTTTATTTTCCATGGTACTCCGGTCCAGGCCTTCATCCCTCATATCTTCCTCCTGGTGAAATCTGATAGATAACGAAGTAACCATGGCTCAGGTCCACGAGTGCCACATTCCCTTTCGCTCGCCGCAGGCTCCTTAGCCGCTCCTCCACATACTCCAACATAGGCTAAAGCCCCAGAAATTTCCTAATAAGGCCGCGTCTCCACTATTTCCTTGTGCTAAAACTTCCTGGGTTGGGAAAATTTAAGATTACCTTCTCCTTTTCCATGACTGAATCCTGCATCCAGGAGCACTCACGGAGGTAATATTCCTGATATTCATTGTTCAAATCCGCATCCTGTCAATGGAAATGCTATTGCTCATCCATCAATAGCGTCAGCGAAGTGCTTCTCTTCTTTACTTTGATCCCTCCATCTATGAGATCCGGGAAAAACTAATCAATGAAATTCGATGCTGGTTAAACTATCTTTTTTTTTCATCTACCCTACGCTATCTATTGAAGCTGGCTCTTAATATAGAAAAGATATAAAAAAAATACAGTCACAGTAAAGGGCCATACACGCTTACTATTTTTCTAGTCTGACTAGCCCGTAGGCTGTTACAATTCTCCCTGCCCTTTTAGTTTTAGAAAGGGAAAAGGCCGGAAAGCGGGTAAGAGGAGAATCTCTCACCTTACACTCTGACTCTTACTAATGGATTTTAGGGGGTACCTGTACTTATTCGATTAGTCTTCTAAATAAAAATTACCGTATGTCCCAATAGTTTATGGCTTCCCGGCTGTACTTCTGTGACTACTTCCCCGGTACTTCCCTCGAGGGAAGAGAGAGACCACCAATGCAAGTGGATCGACTTAAGTTAAGCATCGATTTCGAAGGCGCAACAACGAGAAAGGTAGTTTACTTTAAAAAGAAAGTAAGGGAAAGGTGAATGAAGCGGTGTTTTCCTTATATCGATTCTGACGTGCATCATGTTCCTTCTCGATTCGATTTAGACCGATCACGGATATCCGCCTTTCCATTTGACGGCATTTCTATGTTAGTAAAAAAAGCGGCAGATCAATCACTTACCTTTCGTTAGCGGTTTCGCGACTCTAATATAGATGTTTCCTTTATATACACAATATAAATAGCTGTTTTGCTTTTTTTTGTTCTTTCATCTTGAATCGTTTTCGAATAATCTCGAGAGTAATAAGTCGCCAGCCTAAAAATGAAGCCTGTATCTATATAACTCGTTTCAACATGACGAAATCGAGATAACATTGTTAAGGGCATGCACTTCGAAACGAAAAAAAATCCGCACTACGTTCCGTCAGAAAGCAAGCCCCATCTTCTATTCTTATCATTTGTTCACTTATTTCACTTACTTTCAAAAAGCGGTACTGGCACTAGTCAATCATCGTGCCTTTAGCCAATGATGGATTTACAATCACCGCGGTTTGTTTTTCGGAGAATACCACTTTCGCGGCGACTAAAACTAAAGCGTATGGCCTTGTGGAGGTTTCTAAGGATCGTTAATCCCAATGGAAAAACCTTGGATCCCATTAGCGCGGGCGCCGGTAATACTATATCTTAGAGCTCATAAAGGTGCTGGGAGCATTTTAGTAAAGCGCGTTCAAATAGCATGAGCTTTTGATACTTATGAGATCGATGATGTATTGAAATTCGTCTTTCATTGTTGTTCTTTTGACGATGTAATAATGCGATGTACCTCCTTATATTTCTATAGGACTTTCGATCTACCTTGGCGAACTGTCGTCGAGAAAGGACAACAAGGACTTTCCCCTAATGTTACGTTTTGTCAACATATACTATTTTCATGGGCGGTGCCGCGATTACTAGCGATTCCCCATGCTAGAGCGCGCCTACATCCAATAGGTACTCAATTCTATTTTAGGGCAATAAATAACTTAGAGCAAGAGAACTTTTAATGGTTTCCAACATAAATATTTTTCCTAGATCTATATAGAGCCCATTGGCTTTTCATCGAGATTCTAGAAAGCGCGTTGTTTTGAATGCATTCGGAATTGGATTGCGGTTCTACGATATATCGATCCGAAGAAATTTCAGTTGTAAGTCATCCAATTCTTATAATTAGCCTGGAGGGTAGCTAAGACGCCCCCTTCCCATTCATTTTCCCTTGGGATGGTAAAATGAATCTTTCTCCTATTTTAAAGCACTTTTATCTTCTCTGACACTCGCAACTAACTACTCCCCTGTACATATAGGGAAGACCACTACTGAGACTGGAACTAAAAGGCCTCCAACGGTAACTTCAACTCCAGGTAAGGCGGAAGCACTTTTAGGGCTTAGGACGAGAAAGACATATTTTACACTAGCTTTTGACCTAGAACCAGCTGACTTAACAGATGGATTGGCCTTGCCTACTTCAATGCCAATGGATAGGGGGCCTGGACCAACATCGAAAGAAAGTGCAACTTCTGGAACAGCTCCCTTAAAGAAAAGAAAGAAGAAATGGAAAGGAGTATTCCACGTGCATAATCCTTCACTTTTCTTAAAATAAGGAAGGTAATAAAAAAAGAAAGAAGATAAATTGGGCCATGTTTCCCGAGGTAGGCCGCCTTCTCTCAGGCCAGCAGTCTTCTACTTCTAGTCGACTGCTCTATGACGGGCTTCCCTGTATCCTGGGCTCTGCTCGCTCGTCTACGCTCCGACCCAGCAAGTAAGAATTGAAAATCTTTCCTTCTCCCTTACGGTCGAGAACTACGTACCTTGCCTGCATTAAGATTTAAAACTTGTCGTCAAAAAGGCAATCAATCAGAATCAAGAAAAAAAAATTGAAATAGTGAATCAAGCAAGATCTAGATGGATCCCTATCTTTATCTCTATCCACGGAGATACCTATCTATATGGATAGAAATCTATCTATGAATCGATCTAGACTATCCTCTATCCGGATAGATATGTCCCTATGAGCGACTACGCGGATCTTTATATGTTTTGGCCACGTCCGTTTCCGCTCCGAAGAGGAAGGTTTGGATCTTTCAATCTTATGTCGTGAGGGATGTGACCTATGTTAGGTCCATAAAATACCACCGCTTTTGGTGTTCTATGATTCACCTCCGAATAATGAGTAGGTAGTTCGATCCTTTTGATTCTTCTCTTCCTTCTCTTCATAGTAAACTTATGGGGGGATGAGGAGCAATAGGTCGAATTACTATATAAAGAAGAGTTGTAAACTATAGGACTTCTTGTTCGAGTAGGAAGATATCGGTTTTTCTCGTTTCTTCTCTTCGATAAGAATAGGGATTTGAAATGATACAAATTCCTCTTCATTCTGTTGTGCTCAGCGAAGGAACTGCCTAAGCATACTTTTTCGGATCCAAACTTCTTTGTTCTTTCAAAGTCTTCTTCTTGCATAGAATAACGCAACTGTTGTTGCAAAAACCGGGATTTTAGTAGTAGGCGGCATCCCCGCTTAGTTTTGAGTAGGTGGAACCATTCTGTTTTGGTTCTTCTCCACATTCTTACCGGGTGATCCAGGAATTTTCCTATGATTTTTTCAACTGATATTTCGATATAGAAAGATCTCCTTATTTCTTCACCGCGGATTCTCGCGTCATTTTCTTGAAAAGATATTAGATCACCGTGGGAAACTTTCAAACGAGTAATGCTTACCATTCGATTATTCACACAAACCCTTCGATGACTTATCGGCTGCCTTGCTTGAGGAATAGTTTCACGAAAATGGAGACGAACCGGAATAACGTCCGATCTTGTTTCTGGATTGAGTAGAAAAGGGATATATGAAGTTCGTTCTGTTCCTCTGTGCATCTCTGTGATGGGTAAATCCCCATGAAAAAGGGGCAACTTTCGTGTAGTTTGTGATTGGATGTAACTGTTAAGATTTTCTCTCGGATAAATCTTTCTCTTAATAGATCTCTTCTTGTTCCTCAATCTTCGGAGAATGCGGCGTTGTATTATTGTAAGTTCTCTGTTCCGAACATTTCCTGAAAGTAGACGACAAGTTTTAAATCGCATATCCCGTCTTTATCTTTCTTTCCTTGGGGGAATGCCGCAACAAAAGGGGCTATGGGAGTAGAACCCAATTCTGCCAAAACCCCCGACAAAAACAAGATGGAAACTGGCATACCAGTCTCATTTACCTCTCTTTCTTCATTCAATATCTGTCTAGCCTGCTAACGACGCCCTTCCTTATCTTCTTCTTTTATGAATAGGAATAGAAAGCACGATTAAGCGGTGCAACCATCGAGAATCAGTCAACTCCTTCCTATGTCTGAAGCCAATGCTGACGCAAACGGATACACAAAGGATAAGCAGCTTCGCTAGCCCCGGAGCCGGTCTTTGAGCAATTAATTGTTATTCCTTTCCTTGACTTTATTTCCTTCGTCTTCGGCGAAGGCCGCACGTGGAATGGTTTCAGTTTATGCTTTTTGTGCTCGCATGTCCTATGTTTTCTACAAAGATCCACATATTTGTTGTTCCGTTCAACGCTGTTGATCCTGAAGTTGCTTCTAACAAAGAGGGACAGAGACCACACCGAGAACTCCTTCTCTTCCCCTTGGGAGAGGGGTGGTTGACGATTCCCTACTACGTACTCGATGGAAAGGGGGTGAAAGGTTCTTATCTATGGGACTCCTACTTTACCTGCTAACTATTTAGCTGGCTAATTAACCCCAATTCATCTTCTGGGTTCCCGCCTGGCCGATTGATCCGATGAGATTCAAGAAAAATAAGTTCCAGAGGCATCCTCCATTCATATCGATTTGGGTTTTTCTGCACCATATTTTGATCTGCCTCTTCTTCGATCCGGAATTCCCAACAAATCCTTGACTCCTCGAATACAATGGGATTTCACACCTGGCAAATCTTTAACTCTACCTCCTCTTATTAAGACCGTAGAATGTTCCTGCGAATTATGACCTTCGCCCGGAATGTGAGCAAATATATCATGTCGATTGCTCAATCGTACTTTGGCTATCTTACGTTGAGCTGAATTTGGTTTTTTCGGTGTTCTCTTAAAAACACGCGGGCGTACTCCTTGCTTCTGGGGACATTGATCCGAAGCTCGAGTACGGTCCGTGCGCCGTTTTTCTTCTCTACCATGACGAATCAATTGATTTAATGTAGGCATCGCTCTTTCCTTTGTCCTTCCTCCCTATTTTTGCCCTATCACTAGTGATTACTCCCGATCCGAAGCACCCCTTTTCCATTCATAGAGAGATCCAATCGTCAAAATCAATAAAAAGGCCATCATAGACCAAGATCCAAACGGATCAATCTTGTTGGGAGGTACTGCCCAAGGAAAGGAAAAGGTGACTTCCGGATCAGGAATAATAAATAAAATGGAAACAAGATAAAATCGTATATCGAAACGACTTCTGGCATCACCGAAAGGATCGAAACCACATTCGTAGGCCGACAATTTTTCTGGATAGGTCGAACTATTGGAAGCAAAGGGAAAAGGAAGACCGAGTAAGATCAAAGAAACTAGCAGACTGATCACTAAATAGATACAAATAGGTGCAAATTCTGACATTACCACAAACCACTTGGTTCTTTCGCTCCATTCTCGCGGAGCGGCATACCGGAAAAAAAGAAAAAAGATCCGGGCCTGGTCGACCCAATCATGATATTTCGACACATTGGGGCTATGGGAATCGAACCCAATTCTTCCACGACCCCCATTTCCTTCTCTTATGAGATTTTATTTTTAAGATCACATCACCTTTCATACCAAAAAGAAAGCTCCTCATATACGATAGCACCAATGATAGAAGTAGAGAATGCTATCCTTCTTCTTTATTTCATCTGCAGAGCCTAATCCCTTTTTCCCCTCTCCCTTAGGTTAGGGTGCATTCCTGGTGAGTAAGCCGAGTCCTTCTTGCTTGAAAGGAATAATAGCTTGCTTCCTTTGTGACTGAAAACTCTTTATAAGTCCAATTAGGCCTGAGCCCTTGTGGTAAATTAGCCAGCCCACTTCCACCAGTTCTGACTTCCTAAGGAAGTGTAAGCCATACTTTCTTGGCGCTGTCAGCCACGCTTTGTTTGAGATCCGTTGCAGGGCATGTGAACTTCTTTTTAAACGGGCTTCTTCCTAGGTCATTCGCTTGCGACCACTTACTGGAAAGACTTGCCTTATCCCTATCCCTTGTTTGCTTTATTTTCCTTGCCAGATTTCCTTTCAAAACTACTGCTTGTCCTGTTAGTCTGTTAGATCGCATGGACAGAACTCCTAATTCCTAATTAATGGCTGGCAGGTAACGGGAAATGAATGGAATGGCATTGGCTTATGGGGCACTCCCTCTGGATGGATTAAGATAACAGGCCTCGTCCCAAAGCAAAGGAAGAAAGAGGCTTGCTCACATAAAATATCCCAGCTGGCAAGGGAAAGATCAGCCCCATAGCGTATTCAGGTATATCCGCAATCGCATATTCTGGGCCATCTGCAGCCTAGATATTTTTATTTCCTGCAATGTCCAGGCCATTTCCTTTCGATGGCAGATCCCGTGGAAGTTAACTTTGTTTTGCTGTCGGACCAGGAGAGTGAATCGAATAGGTTACATAGGCAGGACAGGCGAGTTCTCATACATTTCCTGGCGCTGTTAGCCTGCCCTAATCTACTTCCTTCTCCTTTCTCCTTTTTAGAAGTGACTGTTTACTCATCTTTTCCGAAGTGAGCATATACTGAATCTCCCCTAGTGTAAGAAAGTTTATTTCTATTTCTAAAACTTGCCTCTTGTAAGTGGGTGTATAAAATGGCATATCTAAGTTAGTTTGAAAGCCGGGTTATTTAAATCCCAATGCCCTCTTTTGACATTGTTCGAGTTATCTAGCGCCTGAGTCTGTTACGGTGAGTGAGGAAGCCTTTAATTTGAAAGCAGGCCTTTCTTTTATTCAAGTAGGAATTATAGGCAAGCTAGCAATTCTTCAAGTGAGAGTTTACATCCAGTGCTACATTTAGAGTTCCAGTTGCAGGAAAGGGAAAGAGACTTAGGAGAGCCAGCAGGCGCCAGCAAGCTAGGTTTTAAGTGAGCAATCTTGTGATTTCCTTGCCATCCAATTACAATTACAGTTGCTATCTAGTTTCAGTGCCTGTGAGTAAACCAGTTCAAGCAAGGGTAAAAGCATATTCCGATTCCGACTAGCTGATTATAGAGTCATATGCTAGGCCAGTTTCCAATCATCCATCCTGTTTTTAGTTTGTCGTGCCAGGCGAGCAAATGGGTTCCCTAGGCAGTAATTGGTTGCAGGGCATTTTCCTTGGATGTTTTTTCTGTCCTATAGATATAGAACAACAGGTAAAGCCTTAATGAAACCTTTGGGTGATCAAAGAAGAGAATCAAGGCTACTCTCCTTTTCTAGGAATCTACAACTCTCTTTACTGAGCGAGACTCTACCCAGATCTAAAGAATTCGCCAAAGAACCTTCTTCTAACTAGGAGAGTAAGCAAGCTACCGGAAGCGAAGCTTCTGGCTCCCCCTTTTTTTTAATTTCCAATTCCTTCTTTTCGTTCTACTTAGGTGGAGCAATCCGAACTCTCGACAGAATATAAAAGAGCGTCTTCGAACCTGTGTAGACACCTCAACGAACTCATGTGGACACTCCTCGGCCCGAGCCGAGGACAATTTATAAAAAATACACATGTTGACCCGTTTTTCTTTTCTTTGCTGATTCCTCTCAATTAAATTTGCCATGTTGCACTAAGTTACTTACGTATGTATGCATGCGGTCCGGGAACACTTTGGGGTGAACACCCATCCGAACAAGTAGGGTCAATAGTTCAGCATTTAGGCCGTAACATAACATTTAGCAACAAAAAATCTTTAACCCAACAAGTGCTCTCCGAACCAAGCTAGATAGTCTCCTATCACTAGGCTCACCAACCAACCTGGACTTTGATTCTTATTATTCCTACCGGATATCAAAACCATAAGGATTGTTTCCAGCCATGAGTTCCCATATTACATAAGCGCTCTTGGGTGGGCTGGGCCATTCCATCAAATCTTTGAGAAGGGGCCCAATCTCGTATTTTATGGTCGGCGTGGCGATAGGCTTCGCTTCTACGACTGCCTCCCCAGCCGTTGCAAAGACTGAGCGAGAACGGTAAGGGGCGAGAATGTCGTTGCGCGGGGATGCGATTAGCCAAGCTGGGGCAAACAAAGCCGTCCGGCCCCCTACCGGATTAGGAATGCGAAGGCCTTTCCTTCGAAAGGAGACCGGGGAAATAAAGAGCTATGCTATTGACCGACCCTTTCGTAGTGACTTCGAATCAATAGTCCTATCCTTTTTTAGCATTTTGTTTGAGGCGGGCCGAATAGAGAATGAAATGCAGAAATACGGGAAGAGTTCCAAACCGGTTTAAGGGCTGCTCGCCCTACCGAAGTACTAAAGGCTTTCGAGGCTTACACCTCCCTATTACACGACCTAAAAAAAGGTAGCTTGCTGTAGCGCCCTTAGAAGAAATCTAAGCCTTTTGAAGCGCCAGTAGTTGTAGCTGTGGCCACACCAACCCTTTCGTTCTTATCGCTCCGGGTTTCTATCTATATGACCTCCGGGCGGTACAAAGTAAACCTCTTCCGTAGAGGCAGGTAGTAACCTAACCTTTAAGAGTATGTTCAAGGGGGGGAGCCCTCTTATCTATCAATGGAAAGATCTCCGTGCGTGATAAGGAATCCTAGAAAAGATCGATTGAGACTCCCTCCCCGGTCCCACGAAGATCTCTACGTACTTGTCAAGTCCAGGACAACTGAGATCTTCCGGTCTGCGCGCGTGGGAGCAGCTCAAATAAAGAAGAGTCTGGTCTGAATTCAGGCCCGGCCCCTTCATTTGATTCCGACGGCCGGCATAGATATCATGAGACCCGCCCACTATTACTACGAAAAAAGCCCTGCCTTTTTCCTTCTAACTAGGAGAGTAAGCAACTTCTATTAGCGCCGGACCTTGAGTCGAATTGATCGTGTCATGTGCAACGTCCATCAATGATGGTTCATTAATGTCCATTGATTTAGACTCCTTCCCCCTTCCCAACTACGAATAAGATCGAGAGGAGCCCCAAAAAAACCAAGAACGAAAACGGAAGCCTTTCGATTCACTCCCCATTATCTCTTAAATAAAGCTCGCCCTCGAG
>AUXO011085325.1_pt1 | contig 21253 bp, 14 predicted proteins | sample 768731 | NCBI WGS metagenome assembly AUXO01 (sample SAMN02715735, study PRJNA202380) | gut metagenome | biome: sheep rumen | host: Ovis aries | place: New Zealand: Palmerston North
AAACTGGCAGAAGGATTTAGATGAGCCTCCTGACAGTTAATATAAAGTTTAAAAAGGAGGCAAAGATGCTATGAAATTTGGTTCAAGAGAGATTTGTGATGTAGTATTTCGTGCTAAATCTACACAAAAAATCGGTAATGCAACTTTCTATGCTGGTCAACCTGTTCTTTTAATAGATACAGCTAAGACAAGTACTATTGAAGGCGATAGTGAAACAACCTATGCAACGGGTGGTAGAGGTAACCCCAATCTTATAGCATGGGACGGCTCAAAATCAATTACCTTCACCGTTGAGGACGCCCTTTTCTCACCTATAGGTCTTTCTATTCTTATGGGTGCAGATATTGCAGAGACCAATAATAAGCAAGAAGTTCATGTTCACAAGATGGTAAAAGTAACAGCTAAAGATGTAAATGGAACAGTTACTCTTGATTTGAGTAATTTACTTGCAGCAGAATTGACTGGTACAGATCCTTGGTATAAGATTACTCAACGAATTTGTGCTGATGCACCTTTATATGTTATACCTGTAGAAGAGGACGGTTCTATTAAAGGTACGTTTTCACAGAATGTATCTGTAACAACTACGGTTACTGTTAATAGTGCTCACACTGATTTTACAGCAAAAACGCAAACAATTACTGGTGCTAATTTAGTTGCTGGTACCACTTATCTTGTTGACTGCTATGTAATAAGAAATGCAGAAGGTATTACCGAAATTCAAGTTCGTAAAGACAAATTTGCTGGTTACTTCTATGTTGAAGCAGAAACTCTTTACAGACGTCAAGATACTGGTGCGGATCTTCCTGCTGTTATTACTATTCCTAAAGTTAAGATTCAGTCTAACTTCTCATTTAGTATGTCAGCAGATGGTGATCCAAGTACTGCTACGTTTACAATGGATGCATTTCCTGATAAAGTGTGTTGTCAGGCAGCATAAAAACGCTGAAAATAATCACTTTTGAATTGCTGGAAACCCCTAAAGCTTCATAAACTACAAAGTAACTTGTAAAAGTAAGCTTGAATGTTTGAAAATTATGAAGATGCTACAATGGGCAATCAGCAGCTAAGTTAATTAAATATTATAAAAGAAAGGAATGAATCAGAAATGAGTTTAAAAGATTCCATGACAATATATTATCCTGGTATTATTTTTAAGCAGGAATACAAAATAGATAAAGAAGGTACAATTTGGTCACCTTGGAGAGGGTGGCATGAAATGTACCAACATGAAAATAAACAAGGTTATAAAGAATTATATTTATATACAGAAGATGGACGAAAATGTTTTAAAGTTCATCGACTGGTGTTAAGCACATTTAATCCTATTAGTGAAGAAGAGATGAAAGTTTTACAAGTTAATCATAAAGATGGCAATAAAAGTAATAATAATTTAGATAACCTTGAATGGTGCACAAGAAGCGAAAATTTACTGCATGCTTTTTCTATAGGCTTAGAAGCTAAGCCAAAAGGAGAAAAGAATCCTAAGCACAAGTTAACTGAACAGGAAGTTCGAGAAATTTGTGAAAGACTACAAAATAAAGAAAGTGGAGTAAGTATAGCTAAGATGTATGGTGTATCAAAAAGTTGTATTTCAAGCATAAAAAATAAGCGAACTTGGACAGATATTGTTAAAGATTATAATTTTGATTAAAAAGTTCAACGACTATCCCGTATGGGAGTACACTCAAGTGAGTGGAAGTGGAAGTCCCCTATTTATAGGGTGAAGATATAGTCTAAACTTTGATGAAAGTCAAAGCAGTTCATAAGAGAACGTATGTAGCTTAACGAACTACATAGAATGTTATGTACACATATTTTGATAAGACTAAAGAAGTTTTGTTTGTAATGCAAATTGTTGACGACAATGATGTTGTTACTGAAGATGTTAAATCTGTAATGCTTCATGATGACAATACCGATAATGTAGGTGATGTTCATCCTACTGCATTAAAAGTTGTAGATAGTACAACTTATGGTTTTGCTGATAGTTATAGACCTGCAACAGAAAAGACAGGAACAACAGCATGGTCCTATGATGATGGTGGTGCACAAAATTCTTAATAACTTAATAATTAATCAATCAAGAGGGTGGCGGATGGCCGCCCTCTTTTTATTTAGTCTCAGGCCGACGGGCCAGGAAATTAGAAAATATAAAACAAGCGGCCCGACGGCCGAAGTCAGGAGATGAGAAAGAATGAGCGCAATTGGTAATTATGTATTCTTGACTGCTGAAAACTATACTATTGGTGGTGGAGGACGAACTCCTTCTTATGCAAATTTCCATAAGTCTATTGAAGCGGTGCATCAAAAAATAAATAGTGATTTAGGGCGTAGAAATGATGTTAGGCTTGCAGAAGCCCTAGAAACGAAATATAATGAAGTATTTGAAACATTGCAAAACAATAGAAGTTTTACAACGGATGATAACAAAGAGTTATTTCAAAGTGATTTAACAAAATTTATAAATGATACAATGAATAGTTTTATAAGGGGCGCGTTTTCACCCGATTCTAAAAATCCTAATGACTCTTTAAGATGGAGTACTTGGAATGATAAAACTCTACGAGGGGCCTTTAAAGCGCGCGGTAATGTGGCACAAGGAAATATTAAATATATGTATAATGTTTTAACTTCTGCAGGTGAAAAAGCTATAGAAGGTATGAAAGACTTATATGATAAATTAAATAAAGAGTGGGCTTCAAAATCTTTAATTGAAAGTTTAAAAAAAGGACAAGAAAAATTAAGAAAGGCTTTAGAAATACTGAAAGCAGAAAGTGGGCAAACACACGTTGTAACTGATAAACAGTTAACACAATTTAAAAAAGTTTATAAATCAGTTTATGATAATCTTGTTTCATATCAACGTCAACAAGTTCAAGGTGCAATGGGAGAAGCTCTTGCAATGTCTTCTATTTATTTTGGTGGACAAGGTGTTGATCTTATGGCAAATAAAACTTTAGAGCGTAACATTGATAAAGCCTTTTTTAATAAATCTTTTTCAAAAGAAAGTAATGTACAAGCAATTCCAGAATTAAATCAATTAGATGGAGAAGTTTTTAAAGCTACTGGTATAAATTCAGAAAATGCTACTAAAGTTAAAACAAATGTTACTTTTGAAATTAATATTGATGGTGTAAAGCGTCGTGCCAATCTTAGTGTTAAAAATTATATAATGGAAAAAGTTGGAGACAATGTTATTCATGCACAAAATGCTATTAGTCTTGTATCTGGTAGTAATTTTTTATATATGATACAAAATGAAAATAAAAATAATTTTGTTAATCATTGGATGAATGCAACGCAACGTTTTTATACATATAAAGTAAAAACTAAAGATGGTAAATTAGTTAATCGTTATAAGGGTGTAGGATTAAGTGCTCAGTCTGGTGCTATAATAGCGGCTAGAAAAGAGGCACATCGTACTATGAAACAATTGCTTGCTTGGAAAGCCTTAACAGGAGCTGGTTTATATTCAAAAAGCTCATCAACAGCTAAACAAAATGCTGATGCTAATTTACTTATGATTAGTGATGCTACTGGTAAACATGGAGTAAAAGTTTTTACAATGAAACAAGTATATGATGCAGTATTTGGTGATGATTTTCAAGGTTCAATTAAAGGTTATAAGTTTGATGGTACATCAGAGAGTCCTTGGGGTAAATCTTATAGTATTAATCAAATACAACGACAAGGGGCAGAATTTCCAAGAGAAAAAGGTAATAAGTATATGGGTTATAAACGTATTGCACGTATGTTAAGAATAATGGCACAACAAAAACTTGATATACACATAAAAGCGGCAGCTTTAAGTTGGAAGCATTCTAATTCAAGATAATTTTGACAATTCTAAAAATTTATGTTATAATTAAGTATATAAAAAGATATAAAGGAGGCTATTTAATATGGCAACATTAAATTTTGCGGACATTAAGCTTAGCGATGTAGCTCCGCAAGCTAAGACAATAACATATAACGGGCAAGAAGTTGAAGTAAAACAGTGGCTTCCTGTAATGGATAGATATAATATTATTATGATTACATTACAGGAATCGCGCGAAGGAAGTATGTATAATCCTATTAAAATGGATATGTACCTTCTTCTTAATATTGTTTATAAGTTTACCAATATTACTTTTACAGCAGAAGACCGTGTAAATGCAGATGAAACATTTGATAAATTAAACACAAGCGGGCTTATGAATGCGGTGCTTAAGGCTATTCCAAACGATACTAGAGAATCTTTAATTAAGGGTTTGGTAGAGACCGCAGAAAAAATGGAAAAGTACAATTCAACTCTTGCTGGAATAATTCAGTCTATTTTTGAAATTGCTCCAGATGCTGGAGAAAAAATGAATGAAATACTAAATTCATTTGACAAAGAGAAATTTCAAGAAGTAATGGAATTTGCAAAAGCAGCTAATGGTGGAAGAGATTTTCCTATTGGACAAAATTGATTAAGTTAATCCCCCTAATTTTCATAATATACAAAGAATAAGTTTGTATATTAGGAGAAGAAGGGGGATTTATTATGGCTCAAAAACGTTCGGTAACTTATGAAATAAATTATCAGAACAATCAACAATCTCTGGCTAAAACAATATCAGAGCTTGAAAGAATTAAAACTAGTACTAGAATTGAATTAGGTCTTGGCGGTATAAGTGATGCAGATTTTGCAAAAGCTAAAGCAGCCGCAGACAAGTTAAGTTCGGCATTATCTAAATCTTTTGATTATGATTTAGGTGTTACGAATGTAGCTAAGTTTCGCGAAGAAATACGAAAAACTGGTTCGAGTTTAGATAGCTTATATGCAGATTTAAAGAAAACTGCGCCAGAAGGAACAGAAGCTTTTAGAGATATGGCAGCTAGTATAGCTACATCAAATATTCAATTACAAAAAACAACTGGTTTCCTTGATAAAATGGCAACTACTTTTATGAATACAATTCGCTGGTCTATTGCTACAACAGCATTAAATAGCGTTACAGAGGGATTGTCTAGTGCAGTAAGCTTTGTTGAAAAACTTGACACTTCATTAAATAATATTAGAGTTGTTACTGGAGCTTCAGCAGATGATATGAACCGTTTTGCGAAAGAAGCAAATAAAGCGGCTATCGAGTTGGGAGCCAGCACAAGAGATATAGCAGAGGGTGCATTAATTTTCTATCAACAGGGTGATACTGATGCAGATGCTATGTACAAAGCACAAGTTACACAGAAATTAACAAATGTATCAACAGACCTTAATGCAGAAGAAGCGTCTGAATTTATGACCGCCATTTGGAATGGCTTTCAGGTTAATAAGCGGGCTGCACAAGAAGGTATGCAAGTATATGATGAATATGCTGATAAGTTAGCAGCTGTTGCCGCAAGTACTGCATCTGATGTAACTGAACAGGCTACTGCAATGGCGAAAGTAGCTTCTGTAGCTAATCAAGTTGGTATTGGATTTGATCAATTAAACGCTATTATGGCAACAACAGAATCTGTAACACGTCAAGCACCAGAAAGTATTGGTACTGCTTGGAGAACTATTGTTTCACGTATATCAGACCTTAAATTAAGTGGTGTAGATGAAGAAGGTGTAACGCTTGGTGATGTATCTGGCCAATTATCGGGTTATGGTATTAATATTTTAGATGAAGAAACTGGCGAATTGCGTGAAATGGGTAAAGTTATAGACGAGATTGGCCAGAAATGGGATACTTGGACTGTTGCACAACAAAATGCAGTTGCACAATTAATAGCTGGTAAACGTCAATATAACTATGTTACAGCTTTATTCCAAGAATGGAATGGTATGTATCAAACAGCTCTTGATACTTCTGAAACTGGTGTGGGTAAACTTCAAGAGATGCAAGATACATATATGGAGTCAAATGCTGCAATAAGACAACAGTTTAAGACAACACAAGAAGCTTTATATAGTGACTTGTTTGACGTTGACACTGTTAATGAGTTTTACAAAGCTTTAACTGGTATATTTACTATTGTAGATAATATTGTTAAAAGTCTTGGCGGAGGCATGCCAATATTCTTAGGATTAGCTGGATTGTTTACTCAGGTAATAAGTGGTAAATTGGCTGCTGGCTTGGGTGGCGTTGTGAATAACATTAAGTCCGCGCAATTACAAGCTCAAAATGCTAAAGAAGCTTTACAATTAACACAGCAGTTAAGAACTATTGATGATGAAAATACAAAAGAAATTATTTCTTATATTGATAAATTTGCTAATAAACAAAGATTTATGAATGACGACCAACGAGCTTTATTGCAAACATTGGTTCAAGAAAAAGTTGAAATTCAAAATTTAGATAGAGAATTAAATGACTTAAGTGTTACAGCATCAAAGAATTATTCAAAGTTATTTAATGAGAAGTTATCTTTTGAGGGCTTAGGTGCTAAGAGTACTAGGGCAGCTGCAAAGAGTAATTTAGACGAATATGTTAAGAGTATAAGTACTGCTCGACAAATATTAGAGACTGATTTTAGAGGTAGTCTTGATTCTTTATTTGAAGCTGATAATAACTCTGCTTTTGTAGAGGCTGGCGAAAAAGTTCAAGATTTATATAATAAAATATATGCTGGAACTGATAGCGCACAAGTTAAATTAGTACAATTTAAAAGTGAACTTATAAATCAACAAGAAGCTGCAGAAAAACTATCTAAGAGTTTACAAAATTTAGATACACAATATCAAAGCAACAGTAATCATAGTGATCAGGTTGCCGCAAAAACAAAAAATTTAAGTGCACAAATGGAAAGTGCGATTAAAATAGAACCTTGGATACAAACAGCAAGTGCTATTGGTATGCTAACAAGTGGTGTATTAACATTATCAGATAGCTTTGAACGATTAACAAGCAGTGAAACTACAGCAACTGAAAAATTACAAGCTTTTAGTGGAATTATGTTGCAATTACCTTTTGTTTTGAATGGTCTTAATACTTTAAGTGCTATTACTGGACAAGGACTTTCAGGAGCTTTTAAAACTGGTTATAATCAAAATAATTCTTTACAGAATGAATTAAAATCAAAAGAAACAAAAGCGTTGCAAGAACAAGAACAACTTAATAAAAACATAAAGAGATTAAAGCAAGAAATTGCTCAAATTGAGAAAAAAAGAAGTATTTTAAATGATAAAATTAGCCTTATTCAGTATGAAATAAATAAATATTCTAAAGAAGATATTCAAGCGGCAAGAGAGAGTTACAAAAATAGGCTACAAATAATATCTTTAGATCAAAAAATTGCTATTTTAACAGAAAAAGGTAAATTAACAGACCAAGAAAAAGTTAATTTAGAAAAACAGTTAAATATATTGAGAGAACGAGGCTTTGACTTAGAGAAAAGTCGAACAGTTGAAATAGAAACGCTTCTTAAATTATTAGAATTAGAGAATAAATATAAAGCGCAAGGAGCAAAACTTGATGAACAACAATTTCAATTAGAACAAAAAATAAGTTCCGCTGCAGCTTCTTATAATGAATTAAATATGACTATCACACAATTAAATAGTCAAATGGATTTTTTGGGAGAAAATAGTACTCAATTTAGTAATATTTTAAATGGTATTGGTCAAGCAATTTCTGGCAATCCTATTATGGTTATTTTAGGATTAGTAACTGCCACTATTAGTGTTATAGATTTATTAACAATATCTGCAAATGAAAGTGCTGAAGCCTTTAAAAAACAAAAAGATGCTTTAGTGGATGCACAATCAACTCTTGAAAATTATCAATCTCAAATTGAAGAAGTGCATAAAGAACTTGAAGAATTAAATAAAGATATCTTGTCAGACCAAGAAAAAGAAAGAAAAAAGGAATTAGAAAAACAGAATGAATTATTACAAAAGCGAATTGAGTTACAAAAAAAATATGTGCAAGAACAAAAACTAGCAACAAAGGAGGCTGCATCTCAAAGTTTTGAATTGTCTCAAACTGGAGACATTTGGAATAAAATCTGGCATGGAGCGGCATATTATCTTGGATATTTAAAATTAACAAATCCTCTTGTATTATTGTTTACAGAACAATTTAATTTTATTAAAGATGGTTTAAAGCAAAGTTTTAAAATTATTCAAGATACTTATCCCTATATCAATAAATTTGCTAAAGAAATAGGTATAAATCTTAATCAAGTTATTGATGAAGTATTAGATAAATTAAAGATATTTACTGATACAATAAAAAAATTTAGTGGTATAGATGCAGATAAAATTGATATTAATTCTTTATATGGAGATTATACTAGAGAAGATGCAGAAGTAAATAAAAGATATGATGTTAATGCAGCAATAAAAGAATATAGTCGTAATGAAGCAAAAATAGAAAAAGGCAGACAAAAATTAAAAGAAGCTACTACACTAGAAGAAAAAAAAGTAGCAGAAGAAATGATTCAGCAAGGTCAAGATAATCTCGAAATCTTAACAAAAAATCTTACAACCTGGTCAAGCTATTGGTTGGAAAATTATGAAGATTTAACAGAAGAAGAACAACGATTAGTTGATCAAGCTATTGATATGGTTTCAGGTGATACACGTTTACAAGAAATTAGTAAAAGTATTGCATCTTATCAAGACCAATTAAATCAAGGTGAAATTAATCAAGAAGTATATAACCAAAAAGTTAATAAATCTCTTGAAGAACGTAAAAAAATATTGCAAGAAGTTGAAGATTTACAACAACAAGAAATACAACAACAGCAAAATTGGGCGGAGCAAAATTGGAAAAATATTTTTGGAGATAAAACACCTCAAGAAATAGCTGAGAAATTAGGCTTAGAGATTGATGAAGAAAAGCCTTTTAATGGTTTGATAAAAAATGCAGAAGACCTTCAAAAAGCTCTTGAAAAAACAGAGAGTAGTATCTCAACGATTAAGAAGGCACTGAAAGAACAGACGGAAACAGGCAAAATTTCTAAAGCTACATATCAGTCTTTGGTCAAAGAGAATGCTTCTTATGCTGATATGATTGAGGTCGTAGATGGTAAGTTAAAACTTAAAAACCAAACAGCGGAAGAAGAAATTGAAAATCTTAAACAAGCAGTTTTAGGTGAAATCGAGATTACAAGACAGGAAAAACTGCATGCTATTGAGGTTGAATATCTTAATGGGTATGAAGCTGCTTATAGTGAGACGTTAAGACGCCGTAATAAGCAAACAGAATTTCAAGAAAAAATTAATCAAGGTCGTTTTCAATTATCAACTGCAAAAAATTTGGGAAGTTTTGACTATGATAAATCTTTAAGAACTGGAATAGACCAATTTTACAATGATTATTTATATTATGCGTCACAGACATTTACAGGTAATGAAGATATTAAAAAAGCACGCTGGTTGTGGGCCGCAGGTGGAAAGAACCGTAGAGATGAAGCAAAAAATATAGTAGCTGCTTTTTTAGGTATGGTGGATTCTAAAGTTTTAAATTCTGCTTTAGAGCAATATCAAAGCACTTTTGGTTTAGAATCTTATATTTCAAATATAGAGTCAGAGTCAGACATAAATAAACGAATTAAGCAACAAATAAATTATGATGAACGTCGAAATGAAATAAATGCAGAAGCTGATAAACAGCGTGAAGATTATTTACAGCTATTAAATGCTTTATTAACAGAAGACGAAGAAATCGTAGATGAACTTACTGAAAAATATTCGAAAGCCCCTGACTTTTGGAAAGCTCATCTTGAGGATTTAAAAAACTATAATAAAGAACTTAAAGAAACACTGGAAATGTCTGCTATTGAGTTACGTAGAGCAAAAGAAGCTGAGGATTATGAAGAAGTAGACAGAATATTACAGAATCAAATTGCTTTATATGAAAAAACACAACAAAAAGCTCATGAAACAGCCGAAGTTTTACGCGGTGAAGTGCTTCAACATAGAGGCGAAATTATGGCGTATGTAGGCTCTGCTCTACAAGCGACAAATTTATCTTTAGATGATGTTGTTAATAGCAAAGAAGCGCAATTACAAATAGAAACATATTTTGAAAAACAGCTCGCTAATGAGAATTTAACAGACAAAGCTAAAAATGCAATACAAGAACAATATGATAAATTCAAAGATTGGATAGCTAATAATACAACTGCAATAGAATTAATACGTAGTTTAGGTGTTGACTGGGATAAAGCGCAACAAGAAATTGATAAAATAAATAAAGAACGTATAGCTAATATTACAAACAAATATAAAGCAGTAATAGAAGAAATACAAGATGAAATTTCTCGCATTAATGATGAAACCTCTTTCCTTGAGTCGAATAAACATAAAGAGAAAATTAGTTTTGATATTCAAATACTTGAAAACTATGATAAAATAGAAGAAGCATATCGTCAACAACGTAAAGAATTGGAGAAGCTTGCTGAGGAAGGTAAAGATGTATCTAAAGAATTACAAGAGCTTGATAAAAATGAACGTAGTTTACAAAAATCAATACAATCTACAAATAAAGATATTAAAGATCAAGTTAAAGCAATGCGTGATGCCGCAAATAATGCTGAAAAACAAGTTTATGATGATATTGTAAAAGCTAGACAAGCGGAAATTGATGCTTTAAATGAAGAAAAAGATGCTTTAGATGATGAAATAGATAAACAAAAAGAACTTAATGATGAACGTAAAAAAGGTATAGAAGAAGCTAAAGATGCTCTTGATAAATATAAAGATGCTTTACAAAAACTTTGGGATGTAGAAGATAAGCATGATGAACGTCGTAAAAAATTAGAAGAGCGTGCAGAAATTGCTCAAGAGCGTGCTACTCAACTTACGGCCGCAGCATCTGGAGATTTATCTGCTCTTGCTAATATTCGTGATTTAAACAAGCAATTACAAGAAGCTGATGAAGAATTAGAACAAGATATTATTCAGGATATTCGAGATAAATTTATTGAGTTTATAGACCAAGAAATTGATAAACTTGATGAACAATTAGATGCTCTTGAAAAACAAACTGAAATTCTTGAAGATATGAAAGAGTCTATTGAAGATAAAATAGACGCTTTAACAAAACAACTTGAATTAGATCAAAAGAATGGCGTAATTTACGGTCAGGCTCAATCTATTTTATCAAATCCTAGTCAACCTTTTACTATTGCAGGAGTTACTTATGAAAATTATAGTGATTTTCTTGATGCTTTGGCTAAGCAAGATGGTAGTTATTATTCAATAGGTTACCAAGATAGAAAACAAGAAGTTCTTGATAATTTGACAACTTATCCTGATTATATGATTAATCAACAATTGTATGGTCAATTTTTACGGGATGGAGTTATAACTCCAGCATTAAAAGAAGTATTTGGGGCATCTACAGAAAATGACAATCGACAAAAAAATATTACAGCAGTTACTCCAGTTGGAACAGTTCTTAATTCTACAGGTAGTCAAATTATAAATAATGAAAATATTAATACAACTACTACTCCTGTGTTAACATATGATTTTTCAAGTTTTATGACTGGTTTGTCTGATAAAATGATTTCTATGGCAGAAGAATATAATAGAGGCGTTGCAAGTTTAACTAGTGCAATAGTAACACAAACTCCTAATGTTAACATTACCGCTCCACTTATGAATATAGAGGGCGATGTTGATGATGATACTTGGGCTAAGATACAGAGTGTATGGCCTCAACTTACAAACAAATTATTTAGTGAAATTAAACAAAGAACTGCGGCAAATGGCGTAGTATAAGCGGGAAGGCGGTTGCGCGGAAGGGTCTCGATTTAGAGACCTGACCGCAGTCCCGCAGATAGAAAGGAGAATGAATAAATGATAGCAATGGATGACATCCATGTTGAATTTAATGGTATAGATTTATATAAGACATTTGGACTCATGAGTTGTTCTGTCGATGGGCAAAAACCGCATATCTTTGCAGGAAGTAAAAGTGTTACAACAGTTTCTCCAATGTATAAATCAACTCAAACTAATATAGCTATGAATGGAGAACCTCTTTCTTTTTCATTGACTTTTGCTTTAAAAGAAGATGAAGAGTGGACAGATGAATTAGCTATTGAAGTATATAAAGTTTTTGATGTAGATACATATAAGCCTTTACGTTTTGGAGGAGAGGATATGTATTATAATTGTATTCCTTTTGTGGGAAGTATATCAGAAATGATGTTATTTGCTCAAAATGGTGGATATATTACAGTGTCTTTTCAATGTGATGCACCGCACGGATGGATAGATAAAAATTATGATTTTAGTAGAAGAAGTCATAGTGAAGCTGCTCAATCTTGGAATATATTTAATAGTACTACTGTTAAGGGTTATGAGGGAGATTATCGTTGTTGGCCTTACATTATTATAGACCATTTCGGAGAAGATGAAAATGGAGATAAGATTGAGGGTAATGAAGATGGTTATTTTGTTAGTTTTGGTCTTAATTCTCAAATAGAGGGTTATGACGAACAAGCGGCAATAGGTCAGCCCACTATTGGTGATAGAGGTTGGTTAAATTTATATTGGCTTCCTTTAAATACAATTAGAGTTGAAATAGATACATATAATCAACAAATATATGGTATTACAGAATATACAGAAGAAACTGTTATAAGCGGTCAAACAGTAACAGTGACAAAACAACAAGAAGAAAATTTTTTACCATATATGAAATCAACGCATAATGGTAAATCTTTATTTTATTTCCCCTTTTTAGAAGAGGGAGAAAATAAAATTAATCATAGAGCTATGAAATATCATTTTGAGAATGGACAGTCAAATTATAAAATACATTTTTACCTTAATTGTCCATATATGAAATAAAGGGGGATTAGATTAAAATGGATTATCATAATAAAATATTATATATTGTTCAAGGAGATGATAGCTATTTATATATTACTATTATACAGCCAGATGGACATATATATGAAATGCAAGAGGGAGATATTATCAAAATGACTATTAAACAAAATATTGATTCAATAGATAATATTGTAATTCAGTCAAATTCAAATGTTTTAACTTTTACAAAAAGTCAAACAAATCAAATTCCTCTTGGCCGCAATATATATGATGTAAAGTTAATTTTGGCAGAAAATGATAATGTTTTTACAATTATACCTGCTTCAACATTAATTTGTCAACCTTCTGTAGGAGGTGCTTAATATGGAATATAATACAAGTGTTATGGGACATGGAGACCAAAAAAGCTTAACTGGCTATATAGGTATAATAGGTAGCATTCCCGCGGGTTCTAATTATATAGTTATACAAGGCGGTAGTCTTGATGAAGCAAGATTTAATGCTCTTGCTCAAGAAGTAGCTAATTTAGTGACCGCTGTTAGTAATTTAGATGATAGATGTTTCGAAGATAGTAACTCTTTATATTCAAGATTATATTATGCAGAGCAACGAATAGATGCTTTAGAATCACAATTAGAAAATATAGTAAGCGGTTCAGTGAGTTATAATAATTTAACTGATAAACCTCAAATTAATAATGTTACGCTTCAAGGAAATAAGACAACTTCTGATTTGCATATAATAAGTGGTGAAAATGGTGGAATTGATACTTTATATTATAATGATAATGATACACCAGTTGAAGGAACTACAACTTTTACTGTGACACTTTCTAAAAATTATTATGATTATAATTATATATATTTTATAATAGAAGATCCTGATAATATTGTTTATGAAGGGGAAACTGAAGATAAGCCAACAACAGTATCTTCAACAGTTTCTTATCAGGTTGATTCCACAGATACAACAGGGCGCAGTATGAATTTTACAACTATGGTTGGAGAAAAAGAAATTACAATATCTATTACAAATGGTAAAACTGCAAGTTTTGTTTGTACAGGTACCGATGAGCTTATTGTAAAAAAGATTCTTGGAGCTACTTTGTAATTTAGAAAGGAGAAAAAGGAATGGAAAATAGATATAGATATATGCTTACTTTACATAATCCTAATCAAGTTCCTTTATTAGTCATACCTTTTGAAAATTTGAATTTTGTAAAGAAATTTAATGATTATAATGAATTATCTTTTACAGTTCCTAAATATTTATATACTTATTATAATCATAGTATAAAAAAGAATTTAGCTTGGGAAATGATAAAACAAGGTATGTTAGTCAAAATAAGCATATTTAAAGATGTTGGGACAGAGCCGCAGTTTGAAGAATACTTTTCTATTGCACAACCAAGTTTTAGCGAAAGTGCAGATAGTAATAGTAAACAGTTCTCTTGTTCAGCTTTACATCAATTTTGGTTTAATAAAACTAAATTAAGAGGATTTGATGCAACAAGACAGCTTTTTACTTTTGAAATAGAAAATGGTGCTCCTAAAAAAGATATGCGTGGCGAAGTAATAAGTAAACTTTATACAGTTGAAAATCCAATAACAAGAGAAAAAGAAACACATGCTTATAATCCTAATAAAATACAAGAAGGTGGTATATTAAATTACATTTTAGAATATGTACTTAATTCGGGGATATCTTTAATAGAAAAACAAAGTGCTGATTTTAATAGCTATTGGAAAATAACAGATATTGATATTAATGCAGTATTGAACAATTCAATAGCTACAATATCTACTGAAAAAGCAATTGAAATGTTTGATGACATAACTTCTGATTGGGAAAGCATTGGAGAAGATTATTACAATACTTTAGTTAGGATTTTTTCAAGTTCAGAAATAGATGGAACTCAAAAAGACGAGGAAAATGTAAATGCGTATATAAGACAATATCGAACAGATATGCAAAGAAAATTTATTCACGTTCTTGGAGATGAAAGTTTACAAGTAGATAATATATTTGGGCATGTATCTGATATTATTAAAGAACCTTATGCGGGAGCAGCTTTTCTTGCAGACATTGAAGGACTGCTTATAGAGACACAAACCTTAATGTCTGATTTGTGTAGTTTTCGTTATTTAGAAAGAGGACAAGAAAAGCTGTCTGAGAAATTAACAGCTGGCCGCAATTTATGTTCTTTTTTATTAAAACAAGTGTTAGAAAAGCTTTATGTATATCAAAATATGCCAAGTTACAATATTTATCGTAATTTGAAATTTGACAATTCTAATTTAACAGAAGTATTTAATCAGCTTGCTGAAAGTTTTAATTGTGTGTTTGAATTTGATAATGTTCATAAAAATATTAAAATATTAGCAAGAGATAATGAAGAAGTTAATAAGAATATCCCACTTATAATAACTCCTTATAACTATATGCAAAGTATTAATTATCAAGCTTCTACTGACCAAGTAATAACTCGTCTTTACCCAAGAGGAAAAGAAGATATTGGCATTGAGGGATATAATATAACGGGTTTAAGTTATGTAGATGATTTTTCTTATTTTTATAAGAAAGAATATATTGATAATCAAGATTTAATTAATAAATTACAATTATATCAGCAGTTATTATCTGATGTGCGGAAATACCAAGAAACACGTATTAATCCAGATAATACTAAATATACTGATGATTACTGTGAAGCTAAATTTAGGATTTATGCTTTTCAATTTTTTCCAGCTGATTCAGGAAGTGATTCGGGTTCTTCATTTTATGAATTAAAGCCAATTCAATATACTTTGAAATCTTTACAAGAACGACTTGTACAATTACAAAATACAGAAGCTGTGTGTTTACCTCTTATGAAGGGATATATAAATACTTCTTATTCATTAAGCGCTGCTAATAATAGTGTCACAAGTCCGCCAACTGGAGAAGCAAGGACCGCCGGAGAAAGTGAACTTGACCGTATTAATAGTGAACTTGAAGCTTATTTATATAATCATTTTTCAAGATATGCAACAGCTTATGATATTGCAAATGATAAATATAAAGAGTTGCAATACGTTGGAACTTTTGATTGGGTAGATGATAAACCTCTACAACATAATTTAGTAGATGCTTATGAAAGTATTGTTAATAGCACTAATTATGATATACATGGCGATAACCGTTTTTATATTTCACACAATATTCATTTATTAGAGCTGGCTTTAGTAAATTGGCAAAAGCAATTTCAGTATGATAACGTGTGTTTCACAAATATTAATGAGCAAGCTTCTGTTATAGGTAGAGATTATGACAATGAATATTTATATACAAATGAAACAAATAGAATATTTACAACAGAAGATTTGCAGGAATTAAGTAATTATGTATATGAAGAAGATACCACGTTTGGGGATATAACAGATTCCGCAACTCTTTATGAATATGCTATTGAATATTTACAATATATTAATACAATTCCTTTAAGCATTGATATTGATATGATTGATTTATTATCTTCTCCTAAAAATGCGCGCAAATGGTCTGATATAGAGAGTGTGGGCGCAAAAGCATATATTCAATTTGAAGATTATGGATTGTACTATGAACCATTAAGAATGATATCATATACTCATAATATAAGTGCGGGCCAAGCCTCATTATCAGTGAATTTCTCAAATGCTTTTGAATTGAAGAATTTGTATAATCAAGTAATTAAAAATGTGTGGGTGTATGCTTATCGTCAAATTAACGATTTTGCCGCATATAAAAAGACTTGGGAAGACTATATAATTAAGCAAGATGCTTTACTATTGCAAGGTGAACAAATTTATTCAGATGTTAATAATATTGTGAATAAAGCTGGTCAAACTGTTGTAGATGGTAGCGGTTTAAAAATAAGTAAGACAAAGTATAATGGTTTAAAGATGAACCCTGATGGATATGTCGCAAAAGATAAAACAATTAGTAGTAATGGCACAACTCCTGAAAAACTTACTCCAGACCATGTAGTTTTTGATGGCGCGAAGATGTCTACATCAAAATCTCCCTCTGGTGAAACTACTTTAACTATTGCGGGTATGGGTGGTGGAGAATCAGGTTTACCGAGGTATTATACCGCACCATATTTTAGTGAGAAACTTTGGGCATTGGATGCGAGACGTCCCGCGAATGAAGTATTTTTACCTATTGCTGAAGGAGAGAACTCAGATCGTCGCGCATTCTGGCAGGAAATGCAAGGGAACCAGCATATATGGTATATGGCCGAAGCAGTAATAGTTAATGAAGAATATCAAACAGTGCAAGCTGTAGATTTCAATGATTTCTATTCTATTGATAGTGATACAACTGCGGATCCGCGCCCATTGTTCTGGACTGAAGCATCTCCTGAAGAAGGCGCTGATATGAGGAAGATGATGACATACCAAGAGACAGAATGGCCCGTCATGATATATCAGACTATGAATAAACAGGTTATATTTATTTCTGAGCGTAAACCAAACACGCATCTGCCTATGATAACAATGGGTCTAGGTACGGGTACTTCACCTGTTGGTAAATTCTTTATCGAAAAAACACCTGTAGGCGCAGATCTATATTATATGTCAAGAACACCAAGCGGTGAAACTGATGATTCTGAAACATATAATGGTAAGTCATTCCCGAAAGATAGCGTGTCACGTAATCGTGGTATAGCGCTACGTGATGATGGTATTTATCAGATTAGAGGTAATGGTCCTGAAACACAGAGTAATACAGTATATACTAAGATACCTGTTGTATTTATTCAAAATAATAATATTGTCCCGCCAAGTAGTGAAGATGGAGACCTCATTTTTGTGGAAGTGGGTGAAAGCATATGATAGATATACACTTATATACAGTGCAAGACTTCCTTTCTTTGCAAGATACGCTTCTTAGTTATTCTGGAGATACGGAAGTAGAGTGTAATATATATTTAGAAACTAATATAGATTATGCAAAAATTCAAAGTTATGAGCCTTTTCCATTTGTAACTATTCCAAATATAAAATACAATTTTTATGGACAAAATCATATAATTGAAAATTTTTATTATAATGATAGTTCACATTCATATGGCGCTTTATTGTTACCAACTCCTCAAATTAGCAGCACTTGTCAAGATTTAATTTTTGACAATATATATATAGAAGGACTCCAAGTTTTTTTGTTTTTTTATAAGATTGACTATTTAGAAAATATTAAATTTGCAGGAAATATTAAATGTAATCAAGTGGTTGCATCAGGCCAACAATTTAATAATTGTTTTATGAAATTAAAACTTGAAATTGGTTTTTGTACTTTTACTTCATTTATGAATAGTGGTATTTATTTAGATATAACTTTTACCAATTCCACTACAGGACAACCAAATATAAGAAGTTATTGTAATAATTATATATTTATAAAAATTAATAATGTTAGTATCTCTCCTCCTTTTGTTATTTTGGTAGAAGATTTTAATTACATATATCTTCAAGATGAATGTGTGGTTTCAAATTTACTGATATCTGCTGCTGGGAGAGGCTGTCATACATATATAACAGGAAATAAAAGTGTTTATGAACAACTTAACGAACAGAGTAATCCTTATAATCTTCAATATATTGAAAAAGAACAATTACAGTCTGTTAATAATTTATATAATATACATTTATATTCAATAAATACTTCTTTTCCTTCTTATCATTTTAATTATGGTCAGAATGGTTATACAGAACCTAACAAATATACTCAAGTAAGTTATGATTACGAGATTTATGTATCTGTAGATTGTTTTTTAACTAGTTTCCAAACAACTGCTTGTTTAAATGGCTGGGCTGAACATAATACTTTACCAGCTACATTAGATATTTATTCAACATATTTTGGGGATGCTCATAAGACGACTCTTGCAACATGGACTTTACAATCTTACGGAAATTACCAAGACTGCAATTGGAGTGGAAGTTATTTATTAAAAGCTGGCAATTATTATAGGATAGAATTTGGTGCCTATGAAATTCAATCTGCAACTAGAGAAAATAGAGCTACAAGCTATTATAATTATCGTTCTAGTTCAACATCGTGGTATAAAGAGAGTTGGGGAATAAGTGTTATAGATAGTAGTTCAGAAAATCATTCTACGAATACCAGAGTGAAATGTCGCTTACAATTTTTTACAACCTCTACTGCTACTGGCGCTTGGGAAATTAACGATGGTATTAATTATGGTCTTGCTTATACAACACACAACTTGTATCAAAAGGACTATATATCCAATATTGTAAGGGAAAATGAGAATATAAAACAGTTAAAAACAGGACAAATATTTAAAGTAAAAGAAGAAAATAATCAAAAAACACCTGTTTTACTGTCTTGTAAATTTACAAAGGAGGTCAATTACAATGACAACAGTAACAACAATCATTAAGCTCGTTCTTGAGCTGGTAATTATCTTTGTTTTACCAGTTTTGGCGGGAATGGTCAAATATTATGGCAGAAAATACGCAGAAATTCTTCTGTCTAAAATCAAGGATGAAGATGCGAAAAAGGCGCTCACAGAAGCTTTCCAAATTGTAGAAGATTCTGTTCGCTATGTGAAGCAAACCTATGTTGATGAATTAAAGAAACAAGGTAAGTTTGACAAAGAGGCGCAAATTATTGCGGTAATCAAGGCTAAGAATCAAGCGCTCGATCTTATGAGTGAGTCTGTGCGTAATGCATTGGCGGACAGATATGAAGATGTGGATGCATTCCTTACAGTGCTTATCGAGAGTCTCGTATCCAAAATCAAATAATAAATAAAATGAAGACGGTTTTTAAATAAACCGTCTTTTTTTTATATCATTTACCTATGTAATATCCTATTATTGATGTGAAAATAAATAAAATGAATCTGTACTCATTTCATTTTATAATTTTGGCAATCCTGACAAATTTTAAATTTTAATGTAAACTCTTTATCAAAATTGATTAATTTATATAGCACAATTTTCATATAAATATGAAAACAAAAAAAATAAAGAAAGGAGAAAAATATATGAGCTATTATCCTAATTATTATTCGCCCAATATTTATGGTAGCGGATATAACATGCAGGTTCCACCTCAACAGCAACAAATGCAGATGCAACCTCAAATGCAACAACAATCACAAATGTTCCAACAGCCAGCACTAAATGGTAAAATTGTAGATAGTATGGATATTGTTAAAGTTACCGAGGTTCCCGTAGGTGGATATGGCGTATTTCCGCGTGCAGATATGGGGGAAGTGTATATTAAAACATGGGGGCAAGATGGAACAACCCAAATTATTACATATAAACCAGTTCCGGCTCCGCAACCTCAGCCCGCACAAACGGACATTAATTCTCAATTATTAGAAAGATTAGATGCTCTTGAAAATAAATTAGATAATATTATAGCAGCATCTTTAAGTAATGTGACAAAGGAGGAGAATGTAAATGAACATAATGCAGTTAATAACACAGTTACGACAAAGTTCTAATCCTGAACAACTTTTAATGGGATTAATGGAACAGAACATGAAAGGCAATCCCGTTGCAATGAATATGATTAATTTAATAAAAGAGGGCAAATATGATGAATTTGAAAATATTGCTCGTAATATAGCAAAAGAGAAAGGGATTGATTATGACACAGCGTATGCACGTTTCAGGCAAAACCTGGGACTGTAAATAAATTATAAGGAGGCTAGAATTATATGTTTAATTCAAGCAATGGTTACAGTTTAGCAGATTTAGCAGCTGTGACTGGTAACAATGGTAATGGCGGTTGGGGTAATGACTTCGGTGGCTCTTGGGTTCTTATCCTATTTATCCTGCTTCTTTTTGGCGGCTGGGGCGGAATGGGCTTCGGCGGTTTTGGCGGAGGCATGGGTGGTTTGCTTGGCGCAGATATGTTTGGTGGTTTCGGCCTTTATCCCTGGTTGAACAACAGTGAGCATATTAGTGATGGTTTCCGCGACCAGATGACAAGCACACAAATCAATGGTTTACAGAACAGCATCACAAGTGGTTTTGGTGATGTACAGCTTGGTATAGCTGGTGTAAATCAAAACATCTGTCAAACTGGTAATGGTATCGTGAATGCAATTACGGGTTCTCAAAATGCTATAACCACACAGATGTATAATAATGAGATTGCTAATCTCAATCGTAGTTTTGCAGAACAGACAGCTAACTCACAAGGTTTTAATAGCTTAACTAATCAGTTAGCACAATGCTGCTGCGACAACCGAGCAGCAACAGCTGATCTGAAATACACAGTTGCTACCGAAAACTGTGCAGACAGAACAGCAGCCGCTCAGAATACACGCGACATCATAGATTCTCAGACAAGAGGTACTCAATTAATCCTTGACAAACTTTGCGCACTTGAACTTGATGGCGTGAAGAACCAGCTTGCACAAGCTCAGCGTGAAAACGCAGCTCTGCAAAATGCTGTAAATATGGGAGCATTCCGTGAAAGTCAGACAGCACAGAA
>AUXO011498554.1_pt1 | contig 21242 bp, 34 predicted proteins | sample 768731 | NCBI WGS metagenome assembly AUXO01 (sample SAMN02715735, study PRJNA202380) | gut metagenome | biome: sheep rumen | host: Ovis aries | place: New Zealand: Palmerston North
GAGGCTAAGATGAAGGCTAATGGCACCTGGGGCAGCGATGATTTTTAGAGGGCCGTGCTCGGTGGTAAATTATTAGACGAATGGGACCCAAATAAACCGTTCACTGCCACCTCTCCGTATGAATATAAAGATCTTGACGCGCTTACTGCACAATAGTTTACACCGTTTAAGGCACAGGAATATTTGGGACAAAGTAGACCTGGGTACGTACTTAAAGGTACGCCTTAGCCAAGACAAGAATCGGCTATTTAGGCTGCTATAGCAGATTTGCCTAATTCTGTGCAAGGACAATATCAAATATCACTTGCACAAAAGCAGGTTGAGGCAGCAGCAGCAGCGCAAGGACGTACATTAACACCACAAGAATTAGAGGTAGCTACACAGCAGCAGCTTTACGAAAACGTAAAACAAAGTGCTCAAAAATTCTTTCAACCGAAAGAAGAGGCGGATACCTTGAGGCAAGGTATTATTTTGGACAATCATCGCACACAAAATGACATACGTGCATACCAAAGAAAGGCTGAAATAGATCACGATAAGTGGAAGAAAGAGCATCCAGAATATGACCCAAAGAGTCCTTTCTATAAAGGTAACGGAGGCAAACCGGTTACCAATAGTAAAACCGGAAAATCTTATGCGTCTTGGTTTGAGATGATGAACGATTAGTAGTATGTAAACATGACCAATACTGGCTCTCATACATTCCTCAACGGGCAAGTTAAAAAACTCTCGAATATATTTAAAAAAGATAAAAACGGAAGATATACAAGTAGGGACAACTTCGCAACTGAGATAGATCAGGCAATACGTACCATGTCGCAAACTGTACCAAATTATACCGCTGCTACAATCTTCTCTAGAAATGCAAATCCGGACGGAACAATAAATATATCAATGAGTGATGTACGTAAACTGTTCGATAGAGGTCATATAGTGTCTAGAATGAAGGGTAGTCCAATTAGAGTTACTTCTGTTCAGCCTAACACAAAATCGTTGCGAGAAGATGTAAAAGACTTAATTGGTACAAATAGAAAAGAAGGCGGAAAAGTAGCAATATCTGTAGATAATTAGTTTGTTTATTATGTAAACAAAGACGGAGACGTAAAAATATTTATGCCAATTCACATACCTAAAAAAGACAGTGATACTGAGTACGAAGACGGCATGATTTATACTGGAATATCTGGTAAGATTGATAAAAACGGGTCATTCGTTGCGCACAATGAGCAATATTTACAAACAATAGACAAAGCCATGACCCACAAGTTTGCAAATAAGTCTGATTATTCAGTACCTATAGATCAAGAAGGTGGCGATCTCGACGCTTACGATCTTTATAATTATCTTATGTAGTCGCAGCCAGGATTTGTTGCGCAATAATAAAGTTTGAAAACAAAATTGCTATATAATGGATAAAGATAGAAATAAAAGAGGATGGCGAAGATGGGTAAGGGATACCGCTAATGAACGCAGACTACATGAACGTATATATAACGAGGCTGTTGAGGAATTGTAGAAAGAATAGCCTGTTGAACCAAAATAGTCAACTTAGGCGTTTGTACAACCGAACGACGAAAACTTCATGCAGTCAGCATACAGGAGTCTTGCCAACGGCGCTACTAAATTTATGAATGATTTTCTAGGAATGAGCGTCAATAACGCTAAGTATGAAGTCGAAAAATAGACATTTAAGGAGCAAGATCTCGATTTAGTATAGAGATACGTTGACCTCGTTTCTAAAAAACAGGATTTAGAAAAACAGATTAGCACTAGCGGTTAGTTATCAGACCGTGAGCTCACTAAAATAATTGGCGAATTAAATAAAGTAAACAAAGAGGCGTCTTAGCTGAGCGATTATTTTTAGTCTGACGGAAAAAACAGCGATGCTATTTTTGATATAATGTACAATACCAAAAATAACGACTTTATAGATAGAGCAAAGACTTCTCTCCGTTATATCGCCGGTGGAACAAACGAAGATCTGGGAAGAGCTTTCATGCAAATGTTGTATAATTTCACTCCTTCTGGATAGTTCAACCGAATAAAAGGTGTAGGAAAAGAGCTGTGGTAGTCTGCAAAACAACTATATCACGGAATATCAGAAGATAAACTATAGCCTACGTTGGGTGCTATAGAACGAGCTAGTGCATCAATGGAGCAAGATGCTCAGCCGTTAGCAGAAATTGCAAATGCGTTTGGTCGTGCAACAATGGCTGTCGCCAATAGTATACCTGGTACAAGAGCAGTAATCAATGGTGTAAATGCTACATACAAAACAATAAATAATACCGAACGAAATTTTTTAGATACTTTTGACGACATATCTAAAAAGGCGATATAGTATTCTGATAGGAATAGCGATCTACATAAATCAGCATATCGTGGAGAATCTGTTACTGCAGAAGACGTAAAGCGCGCAAAAGAAGCAGCTGCTGAGAAAAAGAAGCAGTTGATGGATGATTTCATATTCGAGCAATAGGCAGCAAAAGCTGGCAAGGTTACGTTGTATGGAAATACATTGTGGTCATACGATCCAACTATCGATCCAGACTGGTTAGCGGAAGATGAAGAATACGGCGATAATTTTTCAGATATATTTAAGATGCCTACTCACGTTTTAGCATCTACTGCGTCTACCGTGAACATGTTTAAATACCAATTGGGTAATATGGGGTATGAAGCGCTCACTGGATATATCCTTAAAAAATACGGAACGTCAGCATTATTGAGCGGTGGTACAGGAGCTCTTATAAAAGGAGCGATGTCTACTACAGCATTGGTTAGTGGTACAGCCGCAGCTTCTGCGTCAAGAGAGGCTGAGACCGGGGATGAGGCAGTTGGTGCTTATGAAGAGCGCGTCTTATAGGATGCGAAAAATGCTGGGGCAGATTATAATAAAGTACAAAACGCCGTAGATGAATTTTTACAATAGAATTATCCACAGCTGATGGACAATCCTGCAGACGAGCGCATTAAGTTTGGAATAGCTCTTGGTGTAAAAACTGGAGATTCTGCATGGGATGATGCGTTGCAAAGTAGCAGAAAAGGATTACAAAAACTGATTAATGCAAACAACTCTTTAGCCTTAAAGGATTATCTGGAAACTCTCCCGTATTTACCATATACAGGGTCTGTGCTCAAAAATGCAATAAAGAGAAACATTTTTATGTAGCGTACAAAAAGTCATTTTGTAGCTAAAGGAAAAACTCCGTCAACAGAAGCGCTAAACAGATTATATGAAATTAAAGGTGTTCAGCAATAGATGGCCCATAACTATATTGATCCGAAAGGAATAATATAGCACGGTATCGATAAAGCGACAAGTTATTTCATAAAGAAAGATTCTCCAAAAATGAAAAAACTCGGTTTGATATCCAGGGATCTTTCTATGTATGCTGTAAATAGGATACCGTACGCTGTAGCAAGCTCTATTACTGAAGGAATCGAGGAAGGACAACAGGAGCTATTAAAAGAACGCTACAGAAGAGGCGAATACGACGATTACTCCAAACCGTACAACATGTTTGATTTGGTAGAAGGGCTGTCTACACTTACTTTGGCAAATGGCGCAATTGGTGATTATTTTGGAATAAACTACGGCGACTTGGACAATGATTCGCAAAATGTGCGGAAAGTAATGAATATAGGTTTTGCATCATCGATGTTGTTTTCTAATGCACAACATGCTCTCACTAATGTACCGATTTTAGATGCGGACAATGCGAACCTTACAAGTCTTGTGAAAAACATTCGTACTAGCAATGCGGTAGCTACAATGATGGCGGATAATTACGAAAAAGCCCAAGATTATCAACATGCTGGTATTTTTTACGAAATGATTAAGCGCGGCGCTACTGCGAATGGTATATCTGACAGATTACAATTGATGCTAAATGGTAATCACAACAGCGAAGTCACACAGCAAATGGTCGACGACAGTAAGATGCTTGCCGAAAACGTAGAGTTTATGTATCACCAAAATTGGCTTCCTAAATTATTAGGAGTGAAAAAATATAGTGCTGATCACAAATAGGCTATTTTGGAGGGTGCCACAAAAATAACGGATTTGCAAAAAGGACAACAACTTACGTCAAAACAAGGGAAGGATATATCTAATCATGAAACAGGATTGAGGTGGGATCTTGAAAGATTGCTGGACGACAGTGCGAGCGATGAAGAAAAACAATAGATTTTTAATCAACGCCACATACTAAAACACCTATACGACAATCTTGATAAAATCTATACTAAGTATCAACAATAGGCGCTAGGAAAAAACACGTCCGCCAGATTAAATATAGCCAAAGCCTTAACGAACGCGGTAAAAGAGAATAATAACCCAAACGGTAAAAAAGATTTCGCAGATCGCGCAATTTAGACTTTAACAAAACTCGGTTTATCCGAACAACAAGCAAGAGAGGAATTAGATATAGCTATAAGTGAAAAAGAAAAACCTTCTGATATCGCAAGAAGACTTGCAGATGTTGCATCTCCGATAACAGATAAAAAGAAAGCGTTTGAAAATATAGTAAATAGATATTTCGCATATGTCCACGAAATAGCCTTGTCAAGAGCGCTGAATCTCTCCAAGAGACAATAGGAGTTGCTGCAACACGTCAGAAAAAACACCGGTCTCGACATAAACACCAATAACCTTAGAGGGGTGGTGTCTCACTTAGAGTAGATCAACAATGACTTTATAAAACAGCATAGAGATGCCGGTTTTGATCCAAATAGCGAAAATACAGCATTTAGGCCAGATTCAGGTTATGATTGGATATTTGATGGCGATGAGGAATTTGATCAATATGTCGACGATTTGATGTCGTGGTATATAAATGGAGCACTTATAAAACCGATGCGTACAGTCGCAGCACCATATATGTTTGGATCTGTTGCGGCAAGTAAGTTGAGGCAAGCTGTTACAAACAACATAGGCAATTTTGAGTTAGATGATATTATTGACAAAACTCTTGTTCCAGGTATTAAATCAAAATACGCAAAACTCAGCACAGAGGAAAAGCATCACGTTGGTGATGCGTTATTTGATTATTTAAATATTCACGGAGATTTACTCGAGTTAAGAGAAAAGCTATAGGAATACGGCATTTCCGAAGAGTATACTGATGTTTTGGCAACATAGGCCGCAAGTTACGACACGGATCCTATTGGTAATTTGCAAAAATGGCTGGACAACTCTGCTAAAAAAAGGAAAGAAGAGCGCGAGTAGTTACAAAAAGCAAACGAAGAAGCCGCAAAACGATTTATACTAAATCGACTACATGAATCAGAGAGTAGATCCAGAATATCGCGTAGAGTGTTTATAGAAGACGCTTTAGACGACGCTCAGATAGAACATACTGAAGAAGATATAGAGGATCTTGCAGAAAGAGAAGAATCTGTTTTAGACGACAGTTCTTCTGACAATACTGACAGTCAAGAATAGCAGCGTGACGAAGCAAGAGAAAGTGGACGTCGCAAGACTGATGCAGAACTTGCAGCAAGGCGTAGATTCTATCACGAAACCGAATAGCAGTAGGCTAGAGAACAAGAACGTGCTGATAAAAAGAAATAGAAAGAACAGGGTTCAGACGTCGAAAAACCATCTGAAGATAATCCAGGTGACGAAGGATATGCTGGACACGTAGACGGACCACAAGACCAACCTCAGCCCGATATGGACGAAGAACAAGACGAAGACATTGATCAGCAAGATTAGGATGTCGATCAAACTGGCGGCGTTGATTAGGATGACGATTCGGCTGACAAGGATGAACCATACTACGAGATTGGGTATCAAGACGAAGACGTTGACAATGAAGACGAATTCGACGATGAAGATGACACATATTCGGATGTAGACGAGTTTACGTAGGAATATATAGACGAAGAAGAGAGTTCTGATTTCACCAAAGACGACGTGGATGCGATCGATAGCGTTTCCGATTGGATTGTTATCGAAGACGAATATTTATTAGATTTGGACGACGCTGGAAACATTACGTACGATGGGCAGATTTTGAAATCAGACCAAGCTGAATATATACGAACACAACTGTTGTTAATTGACGGAATAGACAGAGGTTGGTTAGATTAGAACGCTATTCCTAATGGAAATATGTCTGATGTACAACAGATGAGAAATTGTAATCCAGAGTATATAGGAAACTGGTTGGCAAACACATTCTTTTATGCTGTTGATGACAGACGTACACAATCTTTATGCGACAAAGATTCGGAAGGTAATCCTATTGTAGATCAGTTTGACGGCGTAAAGTTGCCGAAAGAAATAGGTACTGCCGACGAACTATCTAAACGATTACTCCAAGATAGCTGGCTGTACGATCTTCAAAATAAAGGCAAGGTTTATTATATCGTAACTCTTGATAAAGGTATACAAAGTGTTAAAAAGGGATCGGATAAAAAAGACGCATACACCATCTCTCTCGTAATAGAAGACGACGACAAATGCTTCCTCACGTTCTTAAGGGATTTAGGTAAAACTAAATACAAAGACGAGAAAACTGGAGAAATCAAGGAGCGAAACAGCGAACTGTGGTGGTATAACTGGCTTGCTTAGAAGAACGCTAATGTAAAACTCATAAATCAAGAACTTGGTGGGAAGTTGTCTAGCGATAGTAAAGTACGTGCTGGGTAGATAATAAAATTTGTAGAAGATAAGGTTAAAGAATATCTAAGGGGTCAGTATATTTTCAGGTATGGTGACGATATAGGATTCGAAAACTATCTAACGGGCAGTAATGTTGTACATAATGACGAATTCTCTACCACATCTAGACTAGCAAACATCAAAGCTGCAAGAAGACTTGTACGCGGTAGATATGCGATAAACAATTAGGTTCTACTTGGGGAAGAAGACATTAAGGCTCAAATAGACAAATTAAGAGAGCTCAGAAACGATATAATACGCTTATATACAAACAATACCGATAATGTTCCTAGCAAAATTAGAACAGATATTGTTCCAAACAGATTATTGCAGAGTAACGGAAAGATAGATACTCAAAAGAATCGTGCAAGAAGACCTATTTATAGAAATATATCCGAAGGCGTAGATATACAAGAAATAGAGAAAGACTTTAACGACAACACTCTTGTAATAGGATATGGCAAGGGTGCTGCTGCATACGGTAATAAGTTTGCTGTACAAAACATAAAAGCACAACCTAACACAAACGACGGTATTTTTCACGGCAAAGGGTTATCTGGAAAACTGTACATGCTTATTAAAGGGCTTACTCGCGATTCAGAACGCGTGCCTGTAATGTTGGCAGAAGAAAAGTTTAATGTACAAACTCGAACAAAAGACGGTAAAACAGAAACGAGGTACATTGGACAATCTGGACCTGTTGCTGTATTAGATGTTGTAAACGGAGTTGTTGAAAATGTATCGGCTGAAGATAAGGACGGGTATACTTATCTTCCTAGTGCTGCTGAAGTAATTTTCTACATGTTGTGCAGAAGAGGACAATTCGCAAACGTAGCGACTTCTGATAAACAAAAATCTGTTGTGGATTTTATAGTAAACAACGGTGAGAGAACTTTATTTGAAAAACGTAGCGGATGGGAAAAGCGAGCAAAGAGAAATGACGCTCTGTTTAATACACTTACTTCAAAATAGTTAGCTTGGTTTAAGGACGACCTTGGAAAATACGGACTTTCTATAGGTCTCCCTGAGTTCGATGAAAACAGAAAACAAACTATATATAAGTTGTACAGATTCAACGAAGAAGATCTATTTGCTCCAGATGGGACTACTGATGAAGAGATTTTGGAAAAATGCAGACAAAATCGCCAACGTTGTATAACAGCAATAGCATTATAGATGCATTGGAATACTGATCAGACCATGTTGAATGAAATGTTTAACGGAGATAAGTTGGGATTTGGTTAGCTTAAATCCGACATTTCGTTATAGACACAGCCGAGAGAACAGTTTGATAACGAAGATGAATATCTGCAGCAAACGTATAATATACTCGGATGCCCAGAATTATCATTTAATCTGCGCGACGTGTTATCTGGCGATACTGGATTTAGAAATATCTCGTGGTTAATTAAAAACGGAAAAATAAAAACCGACGTATCTCCGCAAATATTTAAAGATCCTTACGTATTCGGTATAGGTGCTAAAAAGTCAGGAAAACAAAATAAGCAAGGCAAAGAAGATGACAAAGGAGACGATAACATCGGAGTAGATAATGACGATCTTCCACCAATTATCCCTCCAGCTGAACCTACAAAACAGGAAATAAGATATTTCACAGATGATGTTTTTGAAATGATACCTCCTCGTTCGAAGAAGTTTGTAGCTACTGATGAAAAAAGTAGGAAGGAACTCATAGACGCATGGAATAGCAAATATTCAAAATCAAATAAGTATAAAATACTTGATCGCATCGCTGTAATTAGAAATTCTGTATACGAAACGGATTGGGATGAAGAATATGCAGATGAAAACATGCTTAAAGCTGTAATTGATGAAATTTCAAGGACGGTTGTGGATGCTTGGAAAAAGAATCACACAGAATATACCGTGTCGGATAAGATAAATATCTAGTTAGATGAAGTCGATCTTGTCGACCTATCTGCAGATCTGTCCGACATGCCGATTATTGTGTAGTTCGATACAGCTGATGATAAAACTGTGAATGTAACTATAACCAAATATGATTTCGGCAACGGTGCTAATGAACTAAATCCGGCTACGTTCTTTTCTGGTGTATATAAGTAGATTTCTACTATGAACAGAACCAAAAAATCTATAGATGAAAATAAAGCTAGAAAGTGGCTGTTCGACAAGCTTGGTATACGTGGGTATAACGTTTGGGTACAAAAAGGTGCTATAAACGGTGCTAATGGTAAGGCAGCGTATGGAGCAACAACTCTTGCGTGCGATGCAATAACTGGTCAAATTGTAGCATATTTTGCTTTATCGAAGTAGCAAGGCGGCTATGGTGTAGAATATCACGAAGCTTGGCACTATGTCAACCTTCTTCTGCATGATGAGAATTATAGAACTGCAATATACGACGAGTATGTAAAATATCACAAGTTTGCAGAAAATATGCCTGACGAAGATGTCGAAGAACTCTTGGCTGACGATTTCATGAACTATGTTCTAGCAAAGTAGGATAAATCGTTTACTGGTCGAATCAAGAACTTCTTTTAGAATATTGTAGATCTTATAAATCTAGTACTTAATAGAAAACAATATCGGCGGATTTATAAAAACATTGTTTCTGGTAATTATAAATTTACAGAAATGAATGACCAGTCTGTAAAAGATTTTCAAAATAAGTACGGTGGGCACGTAAACTCGTTGACAGACAATTTGTAGCCATTATTGAACGAATATTCTTACAGCGAGGTATACGAAGCAGTCGACTCTGTTATAAATCAAATTCTAATAGATAATAAGGCTTACGGTGTTGATAGGATTAAAAAACTATTTAACGACAGTGATTATTTTGAAAAGATATTTAAGCCAACTATTGACAATATGATGGGTTCGGCTTCTGAACAAAGAATAGGCGCCCAGTATATTCAATTATTAGAAGACCTCAAATTGAATCAAGATTTCATAAAAGCACATCTTGCACAAAAATTCACTACTCTCGGCTTTAATGTAAAGTTTAAAAATTAGGTCGCTACTGACTTAGATACCCGAGAAAACGACCCAGAAAATACTTGGGATAAGTTAGACATCTCTTCGTCTAGAAAAGATAACGCTAGTGCAAAAATAAAAATGTTCTTGTCTACGCTCCCTGCCAAAGAGTTAATTACACGTAACGACGGCAGTGTTTCATTTGTAGATGTGAAGACAAAATTCGGAACAACTAAGCTGTTTGATTATGATACAGTTTGGGGATCTGTTGTAGGAAGGCTTTATAATGTAAAAAATTATGCAGAACTTCGTTAGCAAATAAAACGTCTGTCAAAAGAACATCGCGTGTTTAATTCTCTAGAATAGAGAATGAGAGATTTGGATAATCACAATGATTCAGAACTGAAGAGTCAATTGTTCGGTATATGTAATTCGCACATAAACCATGTACAAACAATTGTTGTGTCAAACCCGTTTGAAAAAGAGTGGGAAGATGAATACTACGATGGTTACGATGACGAAGTGTCTCAGGGGACCGGTGATTTTACAAACGAAGTATTAGACGTTACAAAAGAATGGGCGTTGTCCGATGATGGTGCATATAACCCAGGATTTACTTTACCAAGAAACTGGTCTCAAAGTCTCGCATCCACTAGTTTTATTCGATACAATCCAGAAACCGGAGATGTTGCTATTTCTAAAGAGTTTGTATACGGAGATAAAAACAGAATGGGTATATATAAGATGGTCTAGACCATTGATACTCTTGTTGTAAAACAAAATAAAGCAATAAAAGACATACTTGGTTCTGATGCGGAAACTGTGGATAACCAATATCGTAGATCGGCGTCAGCCATCTTAGGTAAATTTATAAACTTATGCCGCACATTGTGTATACCGATAGATTATGCCACTGTACATCACATGTTCATGGAGTCAAGTGAATTTACAGATTCTTCTAAGTCGGAAGCATAGCGTTATTACAGTTTTATTACAAATCTGATATCTGATACCACAAGAGGTTCCGTAAGAGACGTTGTCGGACACATTAAAACTGCTTACGATGAGAGTCAAAACTACATTACAATAGAGGGAAAACAAAAGGCGTTCGATGAGATATATAATAACTTATCTTTGTCGTCACAAATAGCAAGGTTTGCTATAAATTATTCACAGGTGTATCCGAAACTCGGAGAGATTTCTACAAGGAGTGCGAATGGTGACAAAATATATCCGGTGAACTTAAATAATTATACTAGCGATAGAGTGACTGAAGCAAATAAACGTACAATCGAATTTGCCGACGACATTCAAAAAAATCCATATAACGGGCATTCGATAATTGCACAAGAAATTAGAAAAATAGTCCCAGGTAGCGCAGAGACCGAACTAAGACTTAATACGTTTGTTGGAATAAAACAGAAAGGTGGTACATCCGGAAACGACTATATGCAAATGACTCCGATGGAGGATTATTTGACAAAGCTGTTCCTTACGGAGAACGACAACCTCGTCTTTCCAACGATGGCGGATAAGAAAACTTGGTATTCTTTGTCTATCGGAACGTCCTCTAAAGCAACTAAGAAAAAAATCGGCTCAGTGAGTGGGTTTGGTTTATCACACACCGTAATAGTAAACCATATACCGCAGGATGTTATTACGCGAATTGCTACTGGCATGTACGAGCAGTAGGTTGGAGAAAAGGATAAATCTACTGGTAGTATCCGTAAGGGCAATATACGCAAATTTGCGAAAGATCCAAAGAATCGTGAAATAATAGAACGTATTGCTAAAAAAGAAATATCAAACATGCAAGGAGTCAATTTCAGACACTTTGATGACGTTACGATTAAGAGGTTCCGTGGATATATGTTGGATGAAATATCAGCATTGAAGCACTTTTATTCTACTAGTAGAATATAGGCCATAATAGATGATCCAAGTTTGCAAATTGATAATTACGACTCTGACGTAGAAGACGGTAAAATGTTGTTCGGCGGTAACGGCGGGTTATTCCGTTATTTATACAATGTTGCGGGATATAATATGAATCACCGCCTCAGATAGTTATACGAAGTAGAAAAAAGAATCATCGACGAGGCTGCACATGACGATACTGCAAAAGAAGGAGATATGTTCCAGAACGTAAGCGTGCGTGACATTCCTCTAAAATATGCAATAAAGAATCAAGACGGTTCGTATACTTATGACGGATTTGAATTAATAAGGCAATATTTGGATAAGTTAGAAAAGGACGTAATTTCAGAGAAATACGATGAAAAATTGAACGGCTGGCTTATAAATAAGGTCGACAAAGAAATGCTGGAGTTGTCTGATCCGAATTCTCCCATCAACCTTATCGAAAACAAAAACGGGAAGTATTATCCAAAAACCATACCTCAACACTTCCTTCAGCCGTATTTCGATCAGTTAAAAGAACTTGGATTTGCCTCTAGTAATCCGTTGTATAGAGTCGGCAGCACTCATGCAGACGAAGGTGTGCAAAGTGCAGTGTATAGTCTTATTGCAAACCACGTGGCCAATTCTCTCACTTCAATAATTGAAATAGAGAAGGTATTTTCCGGAGACCCTGCTTATTACCAATATAAATATAAAGGCGGTTCTACTAAGACTACGTATACTCACACATTCGAATCAGGCGCTAAAATTACGGTTACCGTCGATATTAAAGATTTAACAGATCCTTATTCCGATAAAATAAAACGTCTTGGCGGACTTCTTTCACCTGGCACAAACTTACGATTAGATTTTCATGATAGATTTAAACGCAAGAATAAAGGAAAAGTCGAAGATATTGATGAAATAGAACTCGACAGAAGAGTTACTCAAAAATATTTTAAAGACGAAGCTGAAGTTAACGGCCATTCTATTTTAGGCACATCTAAGTATACGATAGTCGATGCCAACGATATTAAATGTCCTTCTGCGCAGCTGAACTTAATTAGAGAAGAATTAAAACGCCAAGTGGTGATAGACCTTATTCACACCAAGAAGATTAAATATAACGGAAGTATTTAGGATTTATACAATGATGATTAGAAATTTAACTCTTTCTACGAATCTGTAAAAGAACAAAAACTTGGTAATAGCACTATTTTTGAATATGTTGACAATGAGGTTGATACTACTGCTGATCCGTATAACGAAATAACCGTTGCTGACGCACAAGTAATGATCCGACCAGCTCTGTATCGTAAGATAAGAATCGGTCTCGGGGACTGGTCAAAAGACGACGAACGTGCATACTGGATATTGGAGACGGACGACAAGTGGATGGAAGATGCCGAAAAAGCAAAAATCGTAAGAAAGTTTTAGCAATATGTACTAAAAATGTCATATTTTGATAATGACTTTGAAAGAGCTCCTGTCTACAACAAAATGGCTATCTTCCCGATTTTCAAATTCCAAAGATCGACAGATGTTGGTGAAGCCCTATATAATCGTATGAATAAGGCTGGCAATGAAATCGACATGATTGCCTTTAAGAGTGCTATCAAAGTCGGTGCTACCAAAGACGGTTTGTAGATTATAGACAAGGAGGCTCCTGTAGAAAAGGGTACGTCTCAATTATCAAAATTATTACAACAGGACAGCAATAAGTCGTTAGATTACAGCAATGGTGAAATACTACCTAATGATAGTAAGAATACTATATCAGTGCGCGTTCAAGATTTGAAAAATCTACGACTCCAGTTGAACACTCACGCACATGAGGATCTCGTAAGAGCTATCGGTACTCAGATGTTTAAGATTGGTTTTAGTAACATTATAGACAGTCTGCCTTATGGCGAAAGACAGCGTACCGGAGAAGAGATTCGAAAGCATATCATGTAGACAATCAACAAGCTTACTGAACTTGGCGTTCAAGAATTACACGAGTAGTTCTACACTACTACAGATAAAGGTTAGTCTGTTATTGACGAGGATAAGGTTCGTCAATACATGATTTAGATAGTACACAACAATGGGTTAGGCCCTGTTGCCGAAGATATTATTAATTCTGGAGGAGTGGCATCTTCGCTACAGTCTAGAAAAGTATTTGAGCAAAGTATTTCCAAGAAGGTAAATAAAGATGTTGTTGACATTCATACGCTTGGCGGTACCGCTATTCAGCAATCTTGTTTTGGATACGAAGCTTTCGATTCTGTAATCTCTGACGAATATGTTTCGTACAACAACGGAAAGCCGTTGACTTGGCACAAGGAAAACGGAACGATGGAAGTTTTGCTGTCAATCAAATTCTTCAAATCTGCGGTTCCTGCGGCATTTAGAACTGATTATAAGAAATTTAGACAATATTTAATAAATCACGATATAATCAGCGGAGTAAAACACAGTATTGCCGCTTTTACATATAGCGAAAAATAGTACGAAGATGTTGTGCCAACGGAACAAGAAGGAAAACAAAATAACCCGAAACCATTTGGTATAGGTTATCGTATTCCTACGCAAGGCATGTCTTCAACATTTGTGTTTACTGTAGCAGACGTATTGCCGGAACAAACCGGAGATCTTATTATAGTTCCTAGAGAATTTACGGCTCAAACAGGATCTGACTTCGATATTGACAAACTCTTCTTAGCCACTCTGTCTTACAAAAACGGCGAACTAGAAGAATACGATGAAAACGAACCTACTAAAAACGCACTTTCAAACGAATTGTTATTGGACTACATGGACATTATTGCTGATAAGAAGAATTTCTACCAATCTCGTGGTTCAATCGACACATTTACAGAAATATTAAAAGGTGATCTGCTTCCAAAGCTTAGAAAAAAACAAGCACATTATTTCGACGGAGGTACTCAATTACTACCATCTTTCCAAGCATTTAGAAAAATGGAGTTTGCTACAGGTAAAACCGGTATTGGTCCATACGCACTCAATGTGACGAACCTCGCTCTTACACAAGCGGCAAGGCTTACTATGGATTTCGGCGACAAAGAGTTTGAATTAGGCAATCTTTACGATATATACGGCAAAGACGGCAAGATGATATCTGGTTGGCTTTCTGCAATGGTAAACGCCCACGTGGACGTAGCAAAAGACCCGTATATATTCGCTCTAAACGTAAATAGGGCTACATATAACATGTGTAATTTCTTGATACGTACAGGAAACGGTTTGGCGTCTTTTGCATTTATAGCGCAGCCTATTTTGAAACTATACGCTCAACAAAAAAATGCAAAAGGTGGTATATATGGCAAATCGTTAGATCTTGGATCGGATAATCCATATGACAGATCTGTAGGTACAAAACTGAAAAACAGATACATAGCTGAGATAGAAAGACTGTTAAAACAGTCTAATAATGGAAAAGTTAATGCAAAAGCGTTAACGCTTCTTGAGCAACTTAAGAAAAGTGATGAAAACGGTAAGAAAAAAAGTGGAAATAAGTCAGCGCCAATAACAGGAAAGTTCTTAAGAGAGTCTATGAAAACGTCTTGGGCCGAGGTAATAAGTCTTGATGCTAATATCAAAAGCTTAGAGAATAAAGAAAAAGGAACACCGGACGCGTTGATTGAACACGACATACATTAGATATTGTCATTGTATGCTTTTGAGAAACTCGACTAGTACGCTTAGGCTATGAGTACGCTGGTTACTGCTTCGCAGATAGATACGAAGAAATTCGGTAACGATATTACGCAACATAGAGTGTTTATGAATAAACACTATCTGCAAAGATACGAAGCAAATGTACATTGGAAAATCGATAGAGATAGTTTTCCAGAACCATTGACCAAGGATGGTAAGTTGGATATTGAGGCAAGAACTGCTATGGCTATGGAGTATTACTTTGAAGAACTTTTTCTAGAAAAGAAACTGCGTGCTGCTATTAACCTCACGAAAGAGATTGCTAGCAAGCAGTTAATTGTGGCAACCGATACTTTTGATTATATATTTACAAAAACAATGTAGCATTTGTATGGTACAAAGGTATTTACAGATTGTACTCGCGGTTCAGAAAACAAAGTAGTAGTAGGAGAAGGTTGGGGTGAAGTATACGACAAAGATAAACCAGGTCAAATAGCAAACGCTCTCGATAATATTTGTAGATTTTACGCACTGTTAAATCTCAGCGAGTATACAGACACTGAAACTGTAGATCTGACGGTAGGTAAATCTAAAAACGCGCTTATTGAAAAGTTATCCGAGTTGTATTTTGGTAAAGATGACGTAGGAAGTATTTTCCAAAGAGGGGCTGATCTTATAAACAAACTGAGAACAGTGTAGAAGGAAGAACTTCGAGATTATCGAGGTTTGGTCGATAGAAACGGTAAGATAACCAACGCATTATTAGAATATCTATCACCGATGACAGCCAGTCAAAATCACGAACTTGGTAGATTCTTATTAAAGGACTCTTCTTTTGAGGTGGGACAAGATGTAAAGAGTAATTTACGCATAGCGTGGATGAATCTTATAAATCATCCGAATAAAACTGTTAGTGATTTTGCGAAAGATCTGATATTATATGCATATTACTCCAAGTATGATCAAAATACACCTGGTTCATTCTTCGATATTGTTCCTCAACAGTATAGAAAACAATACGACGACGCTCTAAAAAGAGCAATGACTGTATTAAATGGTGACGGAACAATCCAAGATAGGATTAGTCAGTTATTCGGAGATTTGAATGGTATAGATGGCATAATGGATATAATGTATCGTAATTATTGGTACGACGACAATGTTGTTACTGCGTATAATTATCACGATGACGAGTTTGACGAATCTAAAAACATTGATATCTTTGACATAAACAGAAACAGCGGTGTAGAAACTGTTATGGGTTGGTATAATGATAATGAATCTGGTGCTCAATTCCCAGGAATGGTGATAACAAGCAAAACAAGTTTGCCGTATTTTAAACTTCGTAAAAATAACTCTGTGTTCTTATATAAGAGGGTTGGAGTAGTAAATAGACAAAACAAAGATGTTAAAAAAGCCAACGGCTCTCCAATAAACGTATATGTTTGCACTCCGAAAGCGGGTCATAAAGAAAAGAATAACATACAATTTGAGTTTTATGCAGATAAGTATACCGATTCAATCTTTAGCAAAAACATGTTGCCAAAGCAATTTGGCGAAGATGTTTTGAAAGAAATGCTTCAGAAGAGAATAAATAGCTACAATAATTCTGATTCTAAGTATATTCTTACATTGGAGTGGGATCAGATTCCAGAATCAAGGATGAGCGATAATATGTCCGCATATATACAAGTTCAGCCAGATGATGTATACTTTAACGGGGAATAGGCTAGGGCTACTAGTCTTGTGTTTTCGAATATTGTTGATAAATCTGGACAGAAGGCGGCTGATGTAATATTTAACATCATACTTGATCCGAATTCACAGAACAAAGATAAACGAGTAAATTAGAAATTTCAGGAAAAGGTTATAGATGTTCAATTCGGAGAAAGGCTTACTGATGAGCAGATTCAGAAAATAAAAGACGTGATAGCGCTCGATGAAGAATAGGTAGATAAAAAGCATATTTTGCATTTTGTTACAGGATTATACGATAGCTAGTTCTACAATTTGGAAAGTTTACCAAAGAGCGTATCGGATAAAATAACCGCTCGTATATCAGAAATAATGGATGAGCATCTTGAGAATTATAGAAAACAATTGACCGAGGACGGTGTAGAATAGGAGAAGATAGAAATTCTAATCAACAATCGAAAAGAGCAATTTAATCCTGGCGAAAAACAATACAATTTTGCAAAGGCTCAAGCTGGTACAGAAATTGTTGGTGAATTTATAAACACTCTTGTGTAGGATGTGATTTCCAACGGTATTCCTGTGAACACACTTACGTCTGTAGCTTCAAAATCTAATACTATGGTATCTCTTGGTGCGACACATGCTGCCAATATATCTCTCGGCGGTTTACGTAACACTATATACTGCAACGAAGGTATGCCTCAAACAGATAGGGGTACATATAGCTCCCTCATCGGTCGTGTTGGTAGAATAGCCAAAGTTGATAAACTTATTGTAGACGAATAGCTCAGAAAAAATGAACCAAAGAAGAGCGATTCTGCAATAGCCGACGCTTTGCAATCCGTAGAGAATCCTGATGTTTCTGAACTTAAGGTTGATAAATAGAATTTGGAAATCATTAACGAAGTCAATAATGACGACGAAGATCAAAATAAAAATTGTGCAGAACAAGGTCAAAGCGTGTCTGATGTATTAGGTAACAATCTAGTAGATATTGACGACGATTTTTAATAAATATTTAACACATGGTTTGTCCAGTATATAAAAATAAAAAAGTTAGAGAGCAGTTTAATGAGATAATTAGTGCTCTTGGCGGACGGCCTATGACAGAGCAGGAGTTTGCGTCCGTGGAACTAAGAAATTAGCGAAACGGACGTGACTACTCTGCAATGGAGGCCGCATATAGAATATGGAATTTGAATAACGGCAATCCCATAGATTACACTCTGGATTCAATTGGCGAAACCAAATCCATATTATTTTAGAATCTGTTGGAGTCATTTAATGGCGACAGAGATGCGGCGATTAGAGCTAAAAGCCAGATATATAGTAAATAGTTCAAAAACTGGTTTGATAAATCAAAGAGAGCGTGGGACGTTGTTAACAATAGTGGTCGTTCTGGACTTTTTTCTGATATGGAAAACGACGCTTTGGCAAAAATAAATCCAGATTTTATTGCTTACAACAACGCTATTAGAAAATTAGCAATAACAATTGGCAGGGTGCCAATGTCTAATGAAATAAACCCAGCAGATGTATTAAAAGACGCCGGACTTGATAAGTATGTTGAAACAGAATATTTTGCAGTAGGTGTTAAAGAAGATGTACAATTTGACTTATCTGACAAATATGACGACGCTCAAATGGATCTTGCCAAACTAAATAAAAAATATCCAGAATTAAATCTAAAATTCGAAACAGTTAATTTACTAAACGAGAAAGGCAAAGATTTTATTAAAGATTTCACAAAACAGGATTTGAGTTAGGGAATCTATGACGACCTGAGTGCTTTAAATTCGGTTTCCAAAGAAGTTTATGCGATTTCTAACATGACTGATGCAAATGGAGAGCCGTCTATAGAAGCTCTTAAGTATTTCTTAGATGAAAAAGGAATCAAATTCTAGGCACACGATGCACAGAATGAATCATCCGATACAGCTTAGTTTTCCAAAGCGGACTTTTCTTCTACATTTGGTGGAGATATATGGCAAAAATTGCTGTCTGGAGAGCAAGTATCTTCACAAGAGTTGTTTGAATACGGTATATCCGACCAAGGTGTTTTTCACGGCAATTTGCAAGGTATGGCTATGGTTTTGTCTAAGCACGACATACCGGTAATGATTTCAGAAAGTTTATCCGAAGGAATCGTTGCTACTACAATGACTGACGAAGACGGAAATAGTGTAATAATGATTGATCCAGATTGGATCAACACTGTATCGAAATCTCGCCAAGGAGAGATTCTTGTGCACGAGATGATACACGCTATTACGGCAAATGCCCTAAATGCCCCAAAAACGGCCGTTGAGGCCATTTTTAATAAGCGTGCGTATAAAATATTCAACTAGTTAAAAAACGCTGTCAGAAACGAAGATTGGCACCTTTTTGATGTATACGGTGGTTTATATGCATTATGTGACGTACACGAATTTGTATCAGAGTTCGTTTCAAACCCAATAGCCAGAAGTAATTTGTATGCTTTGGCAAAAGAAATAGATCGGAAAAACGACAAAAAAGCCATTAGCAGACTTAAACATTTCGTTAACTCGTTATTCAAACTATTTGTCAACAAGAACTTGTTTTCTGAACAACCTACTTTGGATCAGCTTAAACAATACGACTCTTATTTACAAAACTACTTAAACTGTGTAAATACTGTACGCAATGTAAAAAAATTCACAAGAGCTCAACTTATAAATGCTTATCATAATATAGATGATGTTATATTAAACAATGACAAGATAAGTATTTAGAAGGAGAAACTCCATAAGGGAATGATTGCTGTATAGAAACACAACATCAAACACGATTGGAAGCCGAATGATTAGAATTTAGGAAAAAAAGACGTACCGGTAAAAGATCGATACAATTGGATTAAAAACTCACTGTAGTCGAGAATAAACGCAATTTAGACATCTAGGTTACCATAGGATACTAAAACAGTTCTTATGTCTGAAACAAAAGGGTGGCTTGATTAGATGAACAATCCTTAGGTGACGATATACGAATCGTTAAGTCAATTCTTAAATGCTTTGGGCCCAAGAATAATTTCAGCATTAGACGAGCTTGATAATCTAAAATTTAGCGACAAAACAGACGCTGCTGACTACATGTACCAAGCACACGATAATATTGGTACATTTGACGCTATAATCAGAGACGTCTCCGTTATATTAAAAAACGAATGCGAAGTAGAAGACATTATTTAGCAATATAATGATCAAAACAACGATTCTAAGATAACTAAAGACGACTTAGCCGAGCTTTAGACATCTGTTGAAGAACTTAGCGGCGTACTGTCTTCTGCGAAAGGCATGATTACAAACTTAATGAACCGTGTAGCCATATCTACTTTATCTAATGTCATAAGTGAAGCTGGTTCTATAGAAGGTATAGAAATGATTCAAAATATGGTTTCTAGAAATCCTGTTGTAGAACAAGATGTTTCGTGGTTTTAGGTGCAATTTGGATAGGCAGACGCCTCTCCTAATGAAATTGTTAGAGCCGTAGCTAACATGATACAAAAAGCCAATGATAGAGTAGATGATTTGACTCTGGATAAATGTATTAAGTTGATTTAGTTGGCAGATGCACTTAAACCAGGAGAAAGCATCCTTGATTTATACGAAGTTGTAGACGGAAAAAGAACTGGATTTATCGTAAGGCCTTTTAATTACGGAAAATACAGAAATGAATATTCCGAATATATGGCCGAATTAAATAAAAAATTCGGTCTACCTGAAAAAAACAACATGCCACCCTTAGATGAAACAGAAGCAATTTAGTGGGAATTAGAACGACAGGACTTTATATAGAAACATGGTGAGTAGAAATACATACCGAAATACTACAAAGCGTGGGCTAAAGTTCCAAAACATGTCAAGGAACAAATAGGAAAACTAAATGGTGCTATGATAGCATTGTTGCAAAAATACGACGCTATTGACAAAGATGGCACAAGACATTACGAAAAAATAACTGACGATGACGATTGGAAACAGTTTTTGTCTTTAAAGATGTCCAAACGCCTCATGAGAGAAACTCACGATCGATTTGGTAACGAAAAACAGGGTACCGATCTGTAGGACGCTTTAACTCTTAAAGAAGTTTATAAAGAATTATACGGGTCGGAATACAAATAGATGAAGACTAAGAAATAGCAGTGGAATGATGCTAGGGAAAAAATAATAGAACAATGTGGCGGACATAAGGCGTTGAAAGATTATTTAGCTGGATACGAATCATCTTTTGATTTTAAAACATTTGACAAATGGGAATCCAGGAACAGTAAACGTGATTTTAAACGAAGCCCGTCTGGAAAACCGATCGTTTTTGAAGATTTTGAGCAGGAATTACAAGG
>AUXO015702497.1_pt1 | contig 21241 bp, 19 predicted proteins | sample 768731 | NCBI WGS metagenome assembly AUXO01 (sample SAMN02715735, study PRJNA202380) | gut metagenome | biome: sheep rumen | host: Ovis aries | place: New Zealand: Palmerston North
TTTACGTACGAATACTCAGATTACAGTTCAATGGATAATCGTATCGATGATGGAGGTTACTATGATCTCGATTATAACATTTATTCATCAACATCTGTAAGTGATGAGGTCATGAATCGTAATACAGATATGGTATTAAAAGGTGTACATACATTGAAGTTAGGTTTTGAATATAAACCCATTTCGACAATAGCTCTTCGTTTGGGTTACAACTATGTATCACCTAAGTTTGAAAGTGATGGTTTCAGAGATCAGACTCTAGACTCTCAAGGTGTAGCCTACGCAACCTCAACCGATTATACCAATTGGAAATCAACTAATCGCATTACAGCAGGTGTCGGTTTTACGTTTGATAAGTTGTACTTAGATATGGCCTATCAATATAGTCAGACGAATGGTGATTTTTATCCATTTATGAACTATAGTCTCAATGATAGAGGAGAAGAGGGTAAAAACTATGTAGCTCCAACATCAGTCAGCAACAAGCGTAATCAGTTGTTGGTGACATTAGGATATAGATTCTAATTCAATTTAGAATTGTTAGGATTATTATAAAAAATAGGGTTTAATTAAACTTTTCCCTAAAAATATTTGGTAGTTACAATTTTTAGTCTTATATTTGCATCAGAATTAAGAATGAGGGTTCATAGCCTCTGCTTATTTCAAACAAATTTGATTAAAGATAAAACTTTAAATAAGATTAGTTTTTTTAGTGGTTAATTTAGTTTTAGTAAGTATGTAAGTAGAGTTTGTCGTGATGACAAACTCTATTTTATTTTTATACGTTTCTATTGGTTATTTTGTGCGTTCAATTTTTAGTTGTATCTTTGTAGTCTTAAAATATAAAATCCTAACAATGAAAAAAATCTTTTTACTGATTTTATTACTAGTTTCTATATTGCAAGTGTCAGCACGAAAGCGAGAGTTTCGTGGCGCTTGGATACAGTGCGTTAATGGACAGTTTCAGGGAATGTCTACTGAGGCTATGCAGAGTAATCTGCTTCATCAGTTAGATGAATTACAGAAAGATGGTGTTAACGCTATCATTTTTCAGGTACGTGCAGAGTGTGATGCTCTTTATGCGTCCAAGTACGAACCTTGGAGTAGATTCCTTACGGGTGTACAGGGACAAGCTCCTTCACCATATTGGGATCCTCTTCAATGGATGGTGGAACAGTGTCACAAACGAGGTATGGAGCTTCACGCTTGGATAAATCCATATCGAGCTAAAACAAAAGGTACAACAAACTTAGTAAGTAATCATATTGCCATCAAGCATCCAGAACGCGTATTCTCTTATGACAATCTATTTATTCTAAATCCTGGTATACCAGAGAATAGGCAATACATTTATCGGGTAGTAGAGGATATTGTGAATCGTTATGATATTGATGGCTTACATATTGATGACTATTTTTATCCGTATCCAGCACCAGGTCAACAAATACCCGACAGTAGACAGTTTGAACAGTATAATCACGGTTTTAGTAATATTGCAGATTGGCGTCGTGATAATGTGAATATTTTTATTAAGGAGTTAGGTGAAACCATTCATAAAGCAAAGCCATGGGTCAAATTTGGTGTTTCTCCTTTTGGTATATATCGTAATCAGAAAAATTCACCAAATGGTTCTGCTACAGCAGGTTTGCAGAATTATGATGATCTTTATGCCGATGTGTTAATGTGGGTAAATAATGGTTGGGTGGATTATAATGTGCCACAGCTCTATTGGCAAATTGGCCATACTACAGCAGATTATGAGACTCTTATCAAGTGGTGGAATAAACACGCAAGTAATCGTCCTTTATATATAGGTGAAGACATCGAACGTACTTGTAAGTTTGCGGATCTTAATAATCCACAGAGCAATCAAATGGCTGCAAAATACCGCTTACATCAGCAAATGGAGCATGTTGATGGTACTGTATTATGGTATTCCCGATTAGCAGTAGATAATTATGGCAATTATGGTACGGTACTTCGTAAGAACTATTGGAAAAATCCAGCTTTACCGCCATTAATGCCATTCTTAGATAATAAGGCTCCTCAGAAAGTGAAAAGTCTTAAGCCAGTATGGACTAGTGATGGTTATATACTTTTCTGGAAAGCACCAAAGGCAAAAAAATGGGGTGATGCAACAGAGCGTTATGTCGTATATAAGTTTAATCCTGGTGAGAAAGTGGATGTAGAGAATACAGAAAAGATTCTTGCAATTACTTCTGAAACGATGTACAGATTACCATATGAGAATGGAAAAACAAAATATACTTATGTTGTAACTTCGCTCGATAGAGTAGGTAATGAAAGTAAAATTACTAAAAAGAAGATAAAGCTATAATTAAATAAAAAGAGCTTGCTAAACTATGGCAAGCTCTTTTTATATATAATAATTTGAATGTTTAATCTTCCAATTGAAGCTCGTCAAGAAAATGATTCAAATCTTCGTCCAAATTTGGCATCAAATCACCCCCTATAATAACCGTATCATCATCTGCTAGAAAAAGTTCAGCGATATATTCTTTTTCCTCGTACGATTCGAGAACAAAGTTATAAGGTTTAAGAATACCAAGATTTCCTACTATTTGCTCATTCTTCAGAAGGGCTTCGCGAAGGATGGAAGTTACAATATTATCAAAATTTTCATCCTGACAGTTAAACCATGCTTCTATTGTAACACGAGTAATTTCATTGTCATCATCGTCATAAGCCAAAAGTTCCCCTGTTTCCTGATTGGCTCTTACGTGGATATCGGTTATCAAAGATAGCTCATCAGTTATAGGAAATTTTTCTGCTACTTTTCTGATGAAGCGTCCAACTTGCTGTGTTATCTGCTCGTTTGCTTCCATTTCTATTTTTTTGTTATAAATTTAAAGCAAAGATAAGGTATTTATCATGAAAATCAAAATGTTTGACTAATAATTTTTCTAGTGGTATAGAAAAAAGAATAATTTCTTTTTGATTTATTTGCTCTATTCGATATATGTTGTTATCTTTGCATTTGTAAAGTGGACTTTGCAAAATCTAATATACAAAGATCTAAATAAAGCGAACACAAGAAATGGAGAAAATAACTCACGCTGGAATTGTAGATTCGATAGAAGATGACTGTATACATGTACGCATCCTTCAGTCAGCTTCGTGTAGTGCATGTAAGATTTCAGGACATTGTAACGCCTCAGAACAAAAAGAAAAGATTATAGACGTTTTTCATCATGACACTAGTTCCTATAAAATTGGTCAGAACGTTATGGTGTATACTAATACAACAGTAGGGTATCGTGCTACTATGTTAGGTTATGGACTACCTCTTGTTATTATGGTAGTAGTACTTTTTGTTGTTCGGGCTTTAACAGGAAACGATGGGACTGCAGCCCTTTGCGGCCTTGCAGCATTAATACCATATTTTTTTGTTATCTACCTGATGCGCAATAAGATACGCGAAATCGTTGATTTTAAAATTGAATCGAAATAATTTAAACTAAAACAAATACAAAAATTATGAACTTTATTTTAATTGCGGTTCTAGTTCTTGGAGCGATAGCGCTGGTTGCAGCTGTAATCCTTTATATCGTTTCCAAGAAATTTGCTGTGCAAGAAGATCCCCGCATTGCTCAGGTAGTAGAAATACTTCCTGGTGCTAACTGTGGTGGATGTGGTTTCGCAGGCTGTGGTGGTCTTGCAGAAGCTCTTGTTAAAGGTGCCGATGCAGGTTCTATCGAGGGTATACGTTGCCCTGTTGGAGGTGATCCTGTCATGGGTGAAGTAGCCGACCTGTTGGGTATGGCTGTTGCTAATACTGAACCTATGGTTGCAGTGGTTCGTTGCAATGGAACATGTACAAATCGTCCTCGTATTGCTGAGTATGACGGTCTTCGTACCTGTCAGGCAATGAATGCTAATGGTAGTGGTGAAACCGGATGTGGTTTCGGTTGTTTGGGTTGTGGTGATTGTACCAAAGCTTGTGCTTTTGATGCTATTCATATGAATCCAGAGACAGGTCTCCCTGAAGTAGACGAAGAGAAGTGTACTTCTTGTGGTGCTTGTACCAAGGCATGTCCACGCCATATTATAGAGCTTCGTAAGAAAGGTCCAAAGGGACGCCGTGTTTATGTACAGTGTGTCAATAAGGATAAGGGAGCTGTTGCACGTAAGAGCTGTACTGCAGCTTGTATCGGTTGTGGTAAATGTCAGAAGGTATGTAAGTTTGAGGCAATTACTATTGAAAACAACCTTTCTTATATCGATTTCAACAAGTGTCGCATGTGTACCAAGTGTGTTGATGAATGTCCTACAGGCGCTATTATCAAAGTTAACTTCCCTGTGAAGAAAGCTCAGCCTGCGAAATCGGTTGAAACAGTTGCTCAGCCTGCTGCTGCTTCTGTTAACGAAGAAACTAAAGTAGAGGAGAAAAAGTAATGAAACTACATACATTTAAAATAGGCGGTGTACATCCAGAGGAAAATAAGATCACTGCTGAGATACCTACCAAGGTAGCAGAATTGCCAAAACAAGCCATTTTTATGCTTTCTCAGCATATTGGTGCTCCTGCTAAAGCAGTAGTTCAGCGTGGTGATAAAGTTAAGGTTGGTACGTTGTTGGCTGAGGCAGGTGGATTTGTTTCAGCTCCTGTTTATAGTTCAGTATCAGGTACTGTAGCTAAAATTGACAATGTTTATGATGCTACAGGTTATCGCAAGCCAGCTATTATTATTAATGTCGATGAAGAAGACGAGTGGGAGGAAAGCATTGATCGTAGTGATACTCTTGAGACACTTGCAGCTCATCCTGAACTAACTTCAGAAGAAATTGTTAATCGTGTCAAGGTAGCAGGTGTTACAGGTATGGGTGGTGCTGGTTTCCCTACTTTTATCAAGTTGTGTCCTCCTCCTACAGCTAAAGCTGAATTTGTTATTATAAATGCCGTAGAATGTGAGCCATATATCACCTCTGATTATCGTTTGATGATGGAGCATGCTGATGAGATTCTTGTAGGTGTAGAGCTTTTGATGAAAGCAGCTAAGGTAGATAAAGGCTTTATTGGTATAGAAGAGAATAAACCAGAAGCTATTCGTCTGCTAACAGAATTATGCAAAGAACATGCAGGAATTGAAGTCGTTCCTTTGAAGACAAAATATCCTCAAGGAGGTGAAAAACAGTTAGTAGATGCAGTTGTTGGGCGTCAAGTTCCAGCTCCACCTGCAATACCTGTAAATGTTGGTGCAATTGTTCAGAATGTAGGTACTGCATATGCTGTTTATCAAGCTGTTATGAAGAATAAGCCTCTCTTTGAACGTTATACCACTGTAACAGGTAAGCATATTAAGAATCCAAGTAACTTCTTAGTTCGTATGGGTACACCAATGAGTCAACTTATTGAAGCATGTGGTGGTCTTCCAGATGATGATAACAAAGTTCTTGCAGGTGGTCCGATGATGGGTAAGGCTGTTATTAGCCTTGATGTTCCTGTATGTAAGGGTACCAATGCCATTACAGTACTTACAGGAAAAGATGCTCATCGAAAAGAAGCACAGGCTTGTATTCGTTGTGGTAAGTGTGTCGAAGCTTGTCCTATGGGACTGGAACCATATTTATTGGCTACACTTTCTGTTAACAAGATGTTTGATCAGCTTGAGCAAGAGGAAGTTGTAAGTTGTATATCTTGTGGAAGTTGTCAGTTTACTTGTCCAGCTCACCGTCCTTTACTCGATAATATCGCTAATGGAAAAGGCGCTGTTATGGGAATTATTCGCGGTCGTGCAATGAAGGCAAAAGCTGAAGCAGAGAAGGCTAAGGCAGAAGCTGAAAAAGCTAAGCCTGCAGATGCTAAGGCTTAAGTGGAGTGTTACCTATAAATAATAGAATCAAGAAATTTAAATAATAAAATGGGAAAATTAATTGTTTCTCTTTCACCACACGCACATGGAAATGATAGTGTAGAAAGAAATATGTACGGTGTCATTATAGCGTTGATTCCTGCTGTTCTCGTTTCTCTGTATTATTTCGGAATAGGTTCAGCTGTAGTGTTGCTGACCAGTGTGGCTGCCTGCGTATTTTTTGAGTGGGCAATTGCTAAATATATGCTAAAGACTAAGCCGCAAGTACTTGATGGCTCTGCTATGCTAACAGGTCTTCTTTTGGGTATGAATCTTCCTAGTAATTTACCTCTTTGGATAATTATCCTGGGTGCGCTTATTGCTATTGGAGTTGGTAAGATGTCTTTTGGAGGACTTGGTAATAATCCTTTTAACCCAGCATTGGTTGGTCGTTGTTTCCTTCTTGTTAGCTTCCCTGCGCAGATGACAAGTTGGCCTACAGTGGGACAGTTAGGTAGTTATCTCGATGCACAGACAGGTGCTACACCATTAAGTGTTATGAAAGAAGCTATCAAGACAGGCGATGCATCTTTATTGGATAAGCTTCCTGATACTTTTACTATGTTGCTTGGTAATCCTGCGAATGGTATGGGTGCAGGTACTATAGGTGAGGTTTGTGCAGCTGCGCTTCTTTTAGGTTTAATTTATATGCTTGTGAAGAAAATTATCACATGGCATATTCCTGTATCTATTCTTTGCACAGTTTTTGTATTTAGTGGTTTAATGCATATGATTAATCCTGTATATGCTAACCCTGTATATGAGTTGCTGAGTGGCGGTTTGATGTTGGGTGCAATCTTTATGGCTACCGACTATGTTACAAGTCCGATGACAAAGAAAGGTCAGCTTATTTATGGTGTTGCTATTGGTTTCCTCACTATAGTAATCCGTAATTGGGGAAGCTATCCAGAGGGTATGTCATTTGCAATCTTAATCATGAATGGCTTTACACCTCTGATTAATCACTATATGAAGCCTAAGCGCTACGGTATAGCTAAGTAATAGAGAGTATTCAACGAAATTACAAAGAATTAAAGTTATAAAAAGATGCAAAAATTAAAATCATCTTTGACAAATATGGTTCTTGTACTGGTAGGAGTAAGTTTGATAATCGGTGGTTTGTTAGCTTATATCAACCATCTTACAGAAGGTCCAATAGCTGAAAAGGCAGAAAAGACCCTTGCTGCAGGTATCAAGAACGTTATGGGAACCAATGATTTGCAAGTTGCTGAGCCTGTTAATGTAACAGAGACTATTGATGGTAAGCCAGTAAGTTTTACCATTCACGCTACAACTGATAAGAGTGGCAAGACCCTCGGTGCAGCAGTAGAAAGTGTTACTGGTGGTTTTGGTGGCGATTTGAAAGTACTCGTAGGTTTCAATCCAGAAGGTCAGATTTTAGGCTATACCATTCTTCAGCACGCAGAGACACCTGGTCTTGGTGCTAAAGCAGGTGATTGGTTCCAGAAGGGTGGCAAAGGTAATATTATAGGTAAAAATCCAGCTGATGGTGATCTCCATGTAAGCAAGGATGATAAGACCGGTAATGCTGTAGATGCCATCACAGCTAGTACTATTACATCACGTGCTTTCCTGAAGGCTATCAATCAGGCTTATGCCGTGTATATCAAATCTAATAAGAAAAGATAAGCCCTATGAGTAATATTAAAGTTCTTTTGAATGGCATGATCAAGGAGAACCCTACATTTGTTCTTACCCTTGGTATGTGTCCAACATTGGCTACAACGACAAGCGCCATCAATGGTTTTTCTATGGGCTTGGCTACAATGGCCGTATTGATTTGTACTAACTTTGTAATCTCTTGTATCAAGAAGATTACCCCCGATATGGTTCGTATACCTGTTTTCATAGTCGTGATAGCAGCATTTGTTACTATTCTTCAGATGGTTATGAGTGCATATGCTCCAGATTCAATTAATCAGGCATTGGGCCTATTTATACCGCTGATAGTAGTAAACTGTATCATTTTGGGACGTGCAGAGAGTTTTGCCTGCAAGAATTCACCGTTGGCTAGCATCTTTGATGGTATAGGTATAGGACTCGGTTTTACCGGTGCTCTTACTCTTTTAGGCTGTGTTCGTGAACTTCTTGGTGCCGGTAGTATCTTCGGTATCAATCTATTGCCAGAGACTACCAATATTTTGCTGTTTATCCTTCCTCCAGGTGCATTTATCACTTTAGGATATCTTTCAGCTATTATCAATAAAATTAAACATTAAATAGCACAATTATGGAATATTTATTGATATTTATCTCTGCAATATTCGTTAATAATATTGTATTGTCACAGTTCTTGGGTATCTGTCCATTTCTTGGTGTATCTAAGAAAATTGATACAGCATTAGGTATGGGGGCAGCTGTAACTTTTGTTATGACTTTAGCTACAATTGTAACCTTCCTCATTCAGACCTATGTGTTAACTCCATTTCATTTGCAGTATCTACAGACTTTGGCCTTTATTTTGGTTATTGCTGCTTTGGTACAGATGATTGAAATTATTCTGAAGAAAACGTCACCAGCTCTTTATCAGGCATTAGGTGTATTTCTCCCTTTGATTACAACCAACTGTGCAGTGCTTGGAGTTGCAATTCTTGTTATTCAGAAAGACTACTCATTACTTCAGAGTGTAGTTTATGCATTCTCTACAGCTCTTGGTTTTGCTTTGGCATTGATACTTTTTGCAGGTATTCGTGAACAACAGGCATTAACTAAAATCCCAAAAGGCATGCAAGGCATGAGTATAGTACTAGTTACAGCTGGTTTATTGGCTCTCGCTTTCATGGGCTTTAGTGGTCTTGAGGGTGGTCTTCGTACATTGTTTGGTTTGAACTAATGAAATTTTCTTCGAAAGAGTAAAAATATTATTTACTTCGATAAAAATATTTGAAAAAGGTACGCATTTTTTAAAATAAATGCGTACCTTTGTTGTTAACTAAGTAATCAAATATATGAAACAGACAATATTAGTTACAGGTGGTACTGGTTTTATAGGCTCTCATACTACTGTAGAGTTGATAGAAGCCGGATATGACGTAGTAATAGTAGATAACCTAAGCAATTCTAAGATTGAAGTACTTGATGGTATAGAAAAAATTACCGGTGTACGTCCTGCATTCGAACAGGTTGATTTACGTGATAAAGATGCTACTGAGGAAGTATTCAAGAAGTATCCAAAGATAGAAGGTATCATTCATTTTGCAGCAAGTAAAGCTGTAGGCGAGAGTGTACAGAAGCCATTGTTGTATTATCGTAACAATATTGTATCTTTAGTTAATCTTCTCGAGTTGATGCCACAGTATGATGTTAAGGGAATCATTTTTTCTTCAAGTTGTACTGTATATGGACAGCCAAAGCCAGAGAATCTTCCTGTAACAGAGAATGCACCTCATCAGAAAGCTACATCACCTTATGGAAATACAAAAGAGATTAATGAGCAGATTATTTTTGACTATATCCATAGTGGTGCTGCTATTAAGAGCATTGTTCTAAGATATTTTAACCCAATTGGGGCTCATCCAACAGCTCTTATAGGAGAACTTCCAAATGGTGTTCCTGCTAACTTGATACCATATGTTACTCAGACAGCTATGGGTATCCGTAAGGAATTGACGATATTTGGTAAGGATTATGATACCCCTGATGGAACTTGTATTCGCGATTACATTTATGTAGTTGATTTGGCTAAGGCTCATGTTGCTGCTATGGCACGTGTACTCGATCAGGATACCGATGCAATTGAGTATTTCAATATCGGTACAGGACGTGGAAATTCTACACTTGAGATTGTTGAAACATTTGAGAAGGCAACCGGTGTGAAGTTGAATTGGAAGTATGGTCCTCGTCGTGAGGGAGACATCGAAAAGATTTGGGGTGATTGTACTAAGGCCAATAAAGTATTGGGTTGGGAAGCTAAAACTCCACTTGAGGATGTATTGGCGTCAGCTTGGAAATGGCAGCAGAAACTTCGTGAAGATGGAGTTATGTAGAGTTCGTATTTATCAGAATATGCACTTTAGACTAGATATCGTAGGCCTATTTGGGCTTGTATAAGATATAGCAAATGTCCTTTTTATAAGGCATTTGAATTTTGTGTTTGTGTTGTTGTTAGCCCCCGATGTGAATCGTGGGCTAATTTTTTTAGTTATTTGTTTAGCCTTATAAATTGATAGATGATTTTTTAATAGTATGTTTTTTTGAAAGTAATACAAATTTTAGTTCCATTATTTTTTTTTGATGAAACAGTAAGTTTACAGCCATATTTTTCTAGTATTTCATGAGCAAGCGCCAATCCGATGCCGTGTCCTTTGATAGATGTTGTATTACTTGCTCTATAAAAAGGTTCAAATATATGCTGAATTTCATCTTCAGGTATACCTATACCATAATCCTGTATGATTAGTTGACGATGTCCTAGTGTTAAAGATATAGGCTTTTCCCCTGAATATTTGTGAGCATTATTTACTAAGTTACGTATGGCGATATGAAGTAGATTCTCTTTTATAGCAACAGAAAAATTATCTTCTATTGTCAGTAAAGTATGCTCATTAGTAAATGTTTGCATGAAGTCAGCCATGTTTACATTTTCTGTTTCAGTTTCGTTAATTTTCTCCATTCGGGTATGAGAGAACTGAAGCAGTTGACTCATGATATTGATAATTCGATCAGTTTCTTCGTTTATACGCTGTAGTGTATTAATATATTCTTGAGGAGTTCGTTCACGCATAAGTGTTATTTCACATTCACCTTGAATTGCTGTAAGTGGATTATTTATTTCGTGTGATGCATTATTGACAAACATTTTTTCGGTTTGATAATTCTTATCAATTCTGTTCACTACTTTTATAGCATATAGTCTGCTGATGAGATATAGAATAATAGCGGATACGAATATGATAGCCATAATTGCAATTCCAATATATTGATTTATCGCCTCACCATAAGGATTGCGGCTCATTACTATAACAGCAAACATACCTTCGTTGTCATCATAAGTGAATGCGCATCCCACTTCGTCTCCATATTTAAAATTAATATCCTTTCCTTTAAATAAATCAGATAATTGGGTATCGGATAGATATTTACTAATCATACCTTTTGCTTTAACATGATCTGACAAATTAATAAAATATTGTTGTGAAGTAGGAATGGCTTTTTTTCGAAGTTGAACCACTTGTTTATATTTCTCAGGAGACAGTTCATCTTTTTCGAATCGTTCTGTAGCTACTACGTGAGCTTTTTCCTGAAGGTATTCGAAATATAGATTTTCAGTATATTTTGAAAATATTATATAAAATATCAAACCTGCCAAAAGAACAAGTCCAATGGTTATGACCGAATATGTAATAGATATTTTGTGTCCTGTATTCATTTCATTTTTAATGACCATTTTTCTTTATTTAAGCATATATCCCATGCCAATGATAGTGTGTATGAGTTTGGTTTTAAAAGGATCGTCTATTTTAGTGCGCAAATATTTAACATATACATCTACGATATTTGTATTCGTGTCGAAATCTTTATCCCATACATCTTTGAGAAGTTGTCTTCTTGAAATGACTTCGCCATGGTGTTGCATCATATATTCCAGAAGTCTATATTCTTTGACACTTAGATCTGCTTCTATATTGTTACGGATGGCTTTGTGAGTTGATGGATCTATAGTTAGGTCATGATAGATCAGAGAGTTTTGCTGTAATGCCTGTGTACGTCGCAGCATTGCTTTTATTCGAGCTATGAGTTCTGCAAATTTAAATGGTTTAACAACGTAGTCGTCAGCTCCGGCATGTAATCCCATGACAATATCCTCTGTAGTTCCCAGTGCAGTAAGCATTAAAATAGGAGTATGATAACCATATTTTTCACGATAGTGTTGACATATTTCCAATCCAGTCATGCCTGGCATTCTGATATCGAGTAGCAGTAGATCATATCTATTGTCTGCCTTGAGTTTGTTCCAAGCCTCCTGTCCATTATGAAATACATTGATTTCGTATCCGAAGTCTTTAAGACCTCGGGATACGAAATCAGAGATATTGAGTTCATCCTCAACCATGCAAATATAAGATGTAGACATATATTCAGAATCATTAATCATGCTCTGCAAAAATACTAATATTTTTTAGATAGTCTAGGCTTCTCTTACAGTTTTCGTTGTTTTAATTTACCTTTCTTATTGAAAACAGTTCGTCCATATATTTTCTCCACAAAGAGAGGGAAGATAAATAGGGTAAATATGGTTGCACCAATGAGTCCTCCGATGATTACGATAGCCAGAGGTCGTTGGCTTTCGCTTCCGATACCGTGACTCAGTGCAGCAGGCATCAAACCTAATATAGCCATTAGTGCTGTCATTAGTACAGCTCTGATACGAGAGTGCATTCCCTTTGAAATAGCATCGGGTAGAGCCTGATCATGCCTAATATAATGCTTGATATCCATAATCATAATGACACCATTCTGTATGCATATCCCAAAGAGACAGATGAAGCCGATACCTGCAGATATACTAAAGTTGAAGTGGGTGAGTAATAATATGAGTAATCCGCCCACGGCAGCAAATGGTACATTGAGCAGTACAAGTATGGCATCGCGACTGTTTCCAAAGAGCATATAAAGTATGGCGAATATAAGAAGAATGCTGATAGGGACTACCTGAGACAGTCTGCTTGTAGCACGTTTCTGATTTTCGAAATCTCCATTCCAGCTTATTTTATAGCCATCAGGAAGATTTACGTTTTGGGCTACTTTAGCTCTTGCTTCATCGACGGCCGAACCCATATCGCGATTGCGGACAGAAAATTTTACGGCACAATAACGGGTATGATTCTCTCGATAAATAATTAATGGACCTGTTATGGTATGAATATCAGCCAGTTCCTTGATTGGAATCATACTTCCATCACTTGCAGGTACCTTGATTTTTCCAATTTCTTCTTCATTGTTGCGGAATGGCTGATCATACCTTACCACCAAATCGAATTTACGCTCATCTTCGTAAACTTGTGATGCAGCTTTTCCACCGATGGCCATCTCAATGATACTCTGCACATCTTCCTTGTTCACGCCATATCGAGCTAGTCTGTTTTCATCGATATTAATCTGCAGTTCAGGTTGTCCTATATTCTTTATGACCCCTAAATCGGTAATACCTTGTATAGGCAACATGGTTTTGTATATCTGTTTGGCTATTCGTTCACTCTCATAAAGATCCGGTCCGTATACTTTAGCAACGATGGCACCTTTGACACCGCTGACAGCTTCTTCCACATTATCACTGATAGGCTGAGAGAAATTAAAGTCGATACCTGGATAAGTGTTCAGGCTTTTGTTCATAGCATCGATGAGTTGCTCCTTATTACGTCCTGTAGTCCATTCATTTTCTGGATACATCTTAACAAAAAGTTCGATATTATAAAAACCAGTTGCGTCTGTACCATCGTTTGGTCTACCAGTTTGGGTAATTACCTCTTTTACTTCAGGATACTCTCTCACTATTTTACGGAATGTATCGGATAGTTTTACTGATTCCTTGAGTGAGATGCTTTGTGGAAGTGTGGCCCTGATGTAGATAGATCCCTCATTCATCTCTGGTAAAAACTCTGATCCCAAAAACATGTAACTCGAAAGACCAGAAATCATAGTGAAAATAGCTACAATAATAGTACTTTTTGCATGGCGATGCAGAAATGCAAACCAACTGTCAAAGTATTTGTAGATCAATTCAAGGAATCTGTTTTTCTTTTCGCTGATATTTTTACTCATCAGTACAGAAGCCATAGCTGGTACTAGGGTCATGGTAAAGATGAGTGCACCTAACAAAGCGAAACCTAATGTGAAAGCAAGTGGAGAAAACATTTTCCCTTCTACTTTCTGGAAGCTAAATATTGGCAGGAGAGCTGTAATGATAATAAGTTTTGAAAAGAAAACTGATTTTGCTTTGCTGCGTGCCGTGATACGTATCAGACCAGATTTTCCATATTTGTTAAATGCGGCCATACCCAAATATTTAGCCTTGTCACTTAGTGCTACAAAGATTGCTTCTACCATGACGACTGCACCGTCGATGATAATTCCAAAATCAATAGCTCCCATTGATAGCAGATTAGCACTCATGCCAGTGATATGCAGGCATATAAAGGCGAACAGAAGAGCCAGTGGAATGACACTTGCAACAATAATTGTAGTACGCCAGTCTTTCATAAAGAGGAATACTACAAGTGTAACTAACAGGATGCCTTCTATCACATTATGAAGAACTGTATGAATAGAGAGATTTACCAGTTCTTCACGGTCATAAAAAGGAGTGATGGTTACGTCATCAGGCAAATCTTCCTTTTGTATTTCTGCCACTTTGTCTTTGAGAGCAGCAATGACTTTCTGGGTGTTTTCACCTTTGCGCATGACAACAATACCTTCTACTACGTCATTTGTATTATCTCTTCCCACTTGTCCCAGTCTTGGCTGATTATTTTCGTGAATATGGGCCAGATTTTTGACGAGGATAGGTGTTCCATTAATATTCTTGACAACGATATTTCCAATTTCCTCAATATTATTAATCATACCGATACCTCGTACCACATAGGCTTGCGAACTTTTTTCGATTACATCACCTCCGACATTTATATTACTCTTGGCAATAGCTTCATACAATTCTAATGAACTGATGCCATATGAAGCTAGTCGGTTAGGGTCTACACTAACTTCGAAAGTTTTTACTTCACCACCGAAGCTAACTATATCTGCGATGCCGGAAACCGATCTCAGTTTGCGTTCAATAACCCAGTCTTGTAATGTTTTCAGTTCACGTACACTTTTATTTTTGCTACTCAATGTGTAACGGTAAATTTCTCCTGTAGGGCCCTGTAAAGGCTGCACGTCGGGTGTCACTCCATTTGGTAAATCGGCATCATGAAGCATATTGAATACCTGTTGACGGGCGAATTCATCATCCACGTGATCATCAAAGATGACATTTATTACAGACAGGCCGAAAAGGGTAGTGCTCCGGATATCCGTTTTCTTTTGAACTGAGTTCATTGCAATTTCGATAGGGATGGTTACGAACTTTTCAATTTCTTCAGCACTCCTACCAGGCCATTGTGTTATAATAGTTACTTTCGTGTTGGTTACGTCAGGATAAGCATCTACTGGGGTATCAGAAAAACTCAGTATACCCGCGATAGCTGCTATTACAGTAATACAAAATATAACGTATTTTCTCTTCAGTGAGAATGTTATGATAAAGTCTATAAGTTTATTCATAAGTCTATTGGTTGTTGAGGGCATTGAATATCAGAAGTGCATTTTTACATACCACCTTTTTACCAGGTTTGAGTCCCTGACTAATATAGACGATGTCATTGGACTGATGGTCTATTTTCACTTCTTGCTTATGATAATGGTTCTTTTGTTTTTTATCATTGTCTTGAACTACAACATATTGATGTCCGTTTTCAAAGACTATCGCTTTTTCAGGCACACTTGTTCTACTGACGTTATTACCTGTCTGAATATGTATATTTGCAAACATGCCAGGTTTAAGCATTCCTTTCGGATTATGTAATAGAACGCGCACTTTCATGGTTTTGCTAACTGTATCCATGACACTATAAACGCGTTGTATTGTTCCTGTAAATTTTTCATTTGGATAGGATAGGGTTGTAATGTATACCCTTTCTCCTTGGTGTATCTTAGCGATATCGCTTTCATAGACATTGCCAATTACCCATACATCATCCAAATTGGCTATCTCGATAGCTGGTTCATCGTTGTTGGTATAGTCAAAGTACGAGTTATTATAAATATTCTTGGTGATAATGTATCCTGATATAGGTGCTGTGAGTACAGCATGTGAAAGTTGGCCGAAATTGTTGATGTTGGCTACTGACCGTAATCGTATTTTCTCGGCTTTAGCAACCTTTAGTCTTTCACGTGCTTCTTCTATCTCTTTATTAGTAGACATTCCACTTCGTTGCAAATCAAGTTTCATCTGAAGTTCGCGTTGTGCCAGTCTGATTTCGGCATCAGTTTCGTGCAGTTGTTTATTGTATTCTGCTGCTTCAGCTGAGTGAACGATGGCCAATTGCTTACCTTGACTTACATAGTCACCGATTTGCAGTTGGATGTCGCTTATCTTGCCGCTGCAAGGAATAAAAACCTTACCAATTTTGCTTTCATCACATGTTATATTACCATTTAGAATCAGTTCATTGCTTACTAATGCATTTTGTGCTAAAGATGTTGATAGAATTTTGGTAATGCTATCAGCGATTTGTTCTTTTTCATTTTTATTCTGCTCTAGTGGTGAGTGCTGGCATGAGTTTATTGCATAGGTTGTCAGTATCAGCCATGCTACATTATAAATTATTTTATTCATATTGTATTAATATTTATTTTATTTTAATGATCTCTGTACCCACTGTTGTATTCAATTCGTTGACTGTTTGAATCAGTTGATTTTTAATATCTTGTTCAGCTAAATAGGTATCTTTGAAAGAAGTATATAAGTCGATAAATTCAAGAAGAGAAATATTTCTTTTTAAATATTGTTCTTTTACTTGATTTATTTGCTGTTTCATAGGAGTATTATGGAGTTGTTTTAATTCTTGTACTTGTTGTGTCTGGGTGCAAAGTAGATTATAATATGTAGTCACATCTGCTTCAATTTGTTGATTTTTCATCTGCTTATTTATTATTGCTTGTTGGAGTGCAGATTTTGCTTTCTTGATATTACCTTGATTGTGGTTGAAAATAGGTACTGTTACTGATAAGCCCACAAGATATGTGTTATGGCCTATGCTTCCATTCTTGTCATATTCTCCTTGTAGAGCGATAATAGGCAGTGCAATTGCTTTTTGGTATTTCACTTCATGTTCGCTGGCCTTTACATCGTAGCCCTGGGCAACTAAATCAGGTCTCGATTTGGCCAGCGACAGAAGTTCGTTTATATGTATATTCTGTATGTGTTGTTCGGTAATATTATCTTCGTTTAGTGTAGGTCGTATTTTGTCATCATCGTCAGTTATACCTATCATTAGTTTGATGTCTCGTTCTAAAGTCTGTTCTTGCTGAAGGAAGTCGTATGCTTCTTTTTGAAGTTGAAGATACATGCTTTTGATACGTTGTAATTCTAAATGCGAAATGTTCCCTTTGGTATTTTCCTCTTGGTAAGCATTGATTACTTGTTGTATAGCATGAAGTTCCTGTGAATAGATTACTTGTTTCTTCTGTGTATAATAAAGCTCAATCAGCTTAGCATACAATTGGGCTATGCATTCCCGTTCTGTATCGATGAATTCATATTTCGTAGATTCCAGCTGGTTGTGAGCTGATTTAACCTGTTGGCTGTGTTGTCCGCCAATAGCAATTGGTTGACTTATTTGAATGTCAATTTCCCCCTCGTAACCAGAATCAAAGTAGCGATGTGTTACTGGATTATTGATATTATACATTGCCTCAATAGTAGGGTTTTCATAGAGTCGACTTTGTTTTAGTTGAGCCTCAGCCTTTTCTATGTCAAGTTTTTTTTGCAGAAGAAGCAGATGGTGCTCACGCATCATCTGCTTTGCTTTTTCAAATGTTAGTGTCATGACTTTATTTGTATTTGCTAATAATAACCCTTGAGCCATGGTACTATTTGAAATTCCTACCATGATAAGAAATACAATGTTAAACTTAGTAATATTCATTTTGCATTCTATTTATTAGATTTGTAATTTCGAATGCAAAGGTAAATAACCTTATTTTGGTATAGAAAAAATATTCATTAGAAGGCTTTAATATGAAATTAGAAGTTTCTAATGTACTGAATTGCTTGTTTTTATCCTTATTAAGGGGTATAACTATGAATGTGTAATAACTTTATATTGATCAAAGTAATAAGAGTACGTCAATGATGTATTGACATACTCAAAATTAAGCTGTGTATCAATAGTCCTTTTTACGTTGAAACAAGGCTTCTAAGATATCGTAGTTTATATAGAAAGTTTGTTAAATCAATAAATTTTTGTTCATACTCTTAGTATAAAAGAGATGGAAGCTATCTAAATAATAGCTGTTATATAGTTATTATTTATAAATCACAGTGAGATTTGTAGTTTTAAATATGAAATGACATACTATTATCCTACGGTTAACCCCTTTTTTATATGTTTCAGAACCATGAAAAGGAGGATAATGTTGTTGAAACAGAATACGGACAAAACAGTAATTATCACGCAGATACAACTTTCTATAAGAAAAAGATTGCAAGTGACTATAGGCATCACAATAATGTGACATCAATTTTTCACTAATCGCCGTTTTCTTAGACGCTTATATTCGTCGAACTCACATTATTTTTAATAAAGAAATAAACCGACAATACCACAGAAGAGCATTGTGAGAATCGGGTTGACCTTATACCGCTTAGTAACAAGAAATGCGATTGTAAAAATAAAGATGCTGACAATAAAAGTGAACAGACTTTCTTGTGGGGCTCCAAAGTTTTCCTTATTTATCAACAGTAAGGCTGCTGCTGCAATAAGACCAACAATCGTTGGACGAAGAGCTGCAAAAATATTTTTAACGATAGGAGAATTTTTATGCATTATGAGATAATGGCTAATGGCAATCATAAGAATAAATGGTAGCCACATGATAGATAAGGAGGCTATAATAGAACCAAGAAAACCTACCCATTGTGCATAGCCATCATTAATAACAGCAGTATAGCCAACGTAGGTTGCTACATTGATGCCGATAGGTCCAGGAGTAGATTGACTGATTGCAACAATATCTGTAAATTCAGAGTTGGTGAGCCAATGATTTTTCATTACTACTTCACCATAAATCAAGGAAAGCATGGCATATCCACCACCAAAGTTAAAGATACCTATTTTGCTAAATACAATGAATAATTTTAGTAAAATCATTTATGTTGAATTTTAATTTATACGTATTATGCTTTGTCCTTTTTGAGTTGGCTATACAGATAGCCAGAGATTCCTGCAACCATAATTATCCAAATTGGAGACACATTGAATAGAGCTATGAGTAGGCAAGCTACTACAGGAATCCAGCAGTTGTACTTGTTTATTTTAGCTGTCTTTGCCATCGTAAAACATGGCGCAGCTATCAATGCAACTACAGCAGGGCGAACTCCCTTAAAAAATTTGGCTACATATTCATTATCTTCAATATGATGAAAGCACATGGCAATAAGTAATATTGCAATGATTGATGGCAAAGCAATACCGAGTGCACCAACAATACCTCCCCATATCCCTTTTAGTTTATAGCCGATATGGCTGGCCATATCGATAGAAAAAATACCTGGAGTTGTCTGGGCAACTACCATTATATCCAAAAATTCTTGTTTATTCATCCATTGTTTTTTATCTACGAATTCTTTTTCCATAATTGGAATCATCGCATATCCACCCCCTAATGTAAAGGCGCCAATCTTACAACAAATAAGAAAAAATTTTAATAACATGTTTTTTTATCTTTTACCTGATGCAAAGGTACTATTTTATCCTGAGTAGAGCCTTTACAAGCGATTAGAAGATTCTAATATCAAATTAAAGACTTCTAATTCTAAAGATATTTTTGAGCGATATATAAGTAGTATTTTTGTCGTCGATTAATATCAATTTTAAATAATAATGAAAACAAATTTACTTCAACGTACATTTTTCTTATCGTTGTTGACCTTATTGTCAATAAGGGGGGAGGCTGATAATCATGTTGTTGCGGAACAAGAAAGTCAGAATACACCAGAAGGTTGGCAGACGGTGAATTTACCGATTATTCCTGACATAACACCGCATAATACTATTTATATCACAGATTATGGTGCTACAATACCGTCGGCAGATAATACTATTGCTATCCAAAAGGCTCTTAATGCAGTGCCTGCATCTGGTGGGATGGTCGTTATTCCCGCAGGTGAGTGGTTGTGTGGTCCCGTGAAATTAAAATCTAAAACGATATTGCATCTGGCTGCTCATGCTACTCTTAAACTTTTACCTTATGGGATTTACCCGGCTATAACTTCAGGTGGTATAAAGTTTGATAATTTTATTGATGTGCAGAAAAATGCTACAGATATAATTATAGAAGGAGAGGATAAGTATACTTCTCTTTTTGATGGCCAAGGTAAAGAGTGGTGGATTGCTTATGAGAATAATAAGAGTATAAGCCGTGGTGCGGTAATACGTATGTCTAAGGGTACTCGATTTCTTATACGTAATGTGATGGTGAAAAATGCTCCAGGCGTGAATATTTCAATTGGTCAAAATGGTAAAGGCAGTCATGGTACTGTACACGATGTTATCATTCGTGAGCCGGCTTCGACGACTAAGACCGAACAACCATCCCATAATACGGATGGTATTTCTGTATGGGGGCCTTATGTTAATATCTATAATTGTGATATTGATAATGGTGATGATAATGTTGTGGTTGATTCAGATGGTCGGTTTGTTCATGTGTGGAACTGTACATTTGGAAATGGTCATGGTGCATCGATGGGTAGCTATACCTCTAATATGCATGATATACTTTGGGAGAATATCAATTTTTTTAATACAGAAAGTGGTTTTCGCTTGAAATCTCAACGTGGGCGAAGCGGGGATGTTTACAATATTACTTTTCGTAATTGTATGATGAAGAATGTGAATAATCCAATTTATATAGAGTGTTGGTATGATAAGAGTATTAAGCCTGAACCTCCTTATGCTCCTTCTGCATTGCAAACGAGTACTACTCCTAATTTTCATGATATTCTTATACAGAATGTTACCTCTGTTGGTACACCTTACAAGAAGAGTTCCAAGAGTAATTTTCCGGTTTATATCTATGGTCTGCCCGAAGAACATGTACGTAATATTACTTTTGATAATGTTCTTGTTCAAGCAGAGAAGGGTATGTTTGTGGCTTATTGTGATAATATTAATTTTATTAATGGTTGTAAGATTATTAATTCAAAATCGACTTCTAAAATTATAGAAGAACAATATCAAGCAGAAATAATAGGAAATTGTAATAGTTATGTTACAGGTATTAATACTGTATCCATGACAACAAGTACTGACTCTTCTGCCAAAGTGTATGATGTACAGGGACATTATTTAGGGGTAATGACTCAGAATCAACTTCTTAAAAAGAAGCCTGGAATATATCTATGGAATTCAAAAAAAATCCTAGTTCGATAGCCTGTCACAAAACACCCGACCAATCATACAGAATATCATAGGCCGGGTGTATTTGTAATTTATTCCTTTGTACAAGTTTTTAGGTCTTATGCTTTATAAGCATTTATTGATCTTAACATTACCGTTCTTATAAGTTATTTTTTTGATTTT